>ERZ780100.262-NODE-262-length-27801-cov-2.752829_pt1 | contig 27801 bp, 28 predicted proteins | sample MGYA00511573_ERZ780100 | MGnify/ENA primary metagenome ERZ780100 (study PRJEB29588, sample SAMEA2161876) | human gut metagenome | biome: human gut; feature: human-associated habitat; material: faeces | place: Denmark | collected 2008/2010 ...
AGTGCCTACTTTCTTTTTTTCGGTAGGCACTTTGGTCTACCTTAGCTCACTTAGTGCCTACTTCTTCCTTTAGCCGCTTTCACTTACCCAATCACGCCGGTTATTTTGAGAACCCAGTAGCCCAGACCCAGCAACCAGCTTGTAAAGATGCCGTATAGAATAACCGGTCCGGCAATGGAAAAAATCTTGCAGCCTACGCCAAAGACCCAGCCTTCCTTTTTGAACTCAATGGCAGGCGCCGCCACAGAATTGGCAAAACCGGTAATGGGCACCAGAGCACCGGCGCCGCCCCACTTTACAATTGAAGGATAAATGTTAAACCCGGTCAGGATAACACTGCACAAAACCAGAAGCAATGTACAGATTGTGGCAGCCGCCTCTTTTTCCATGCCCATTACATTCGTACAATAATTCAGAATGCACTGTCCGATCAGACAGATAATACCGCCGGTAAGAAATGCTTTTCCCATCTGTGCAAAAAGATTGTGTGTCGGCGTCATGCCCTTTACGTATTCCTCGTAATTCTGTTTTTTTTCTTCAATCGTTTGTCTGGTAACCTGTTCGTCCATAAAAATACCTCCTTATTTCACCACTTCATGTAAACGCAAGTAAAAATACATCAACGATCCTGCCAGTTTTCCCGCTGCCATGGCACAGATAGCAATGCCAAGACCATGCCGGAAGCCAATCCGTCTGGTAAAAATGGGTATGCTGTCCAGCATTTCCGCAATGGCAAGTGCCAGACAGCCGATAAACATGCCGGAAAATAATCCAATTATCCCCGTCACGAAATTACCGCCCACCTGCACTACGGAAAACGGCACCCCCATTCGGAACAGCCGGGTACCGATATGAAAATACCGTTCAAAAATACTGACAATACAGCCCACCACGGTTCCCCAGATTACCATATCCTCATAGAGGAGCACATGCCCTGCCGTATGCGTTTTTCCGGCAAACCGCGGGACAATTCCCACGGCAACAAGAACAGAAAAAACACCCGCTGCCGCCAAAAGCCCAAAGCTTGTTCCGAACACTACTAAAAATATGCTACCCCACATCGATGGTTCTGCCCTCCCTGTCCGCTGTGTCCACTAAAGTGGTATTTACATCGGCTTCGTATTTGCGCATTTCCACCTCAATGGGCGTGGGGTCCGTGGTAATACGCCTTTTCCCCACATGGTTAAAGAATACGATAATTCCTAAGGACAGCCCTATCGAATAGGAAACCTCCAGTACTGAAATGCCCGTCGGTTCCGTTCCCATTACAATACGGTGAATTTGGGAAAACACATTCACAATGCCGATGTCGTTGTGGTACGCCATGATGGTGAATGCGGTGCCGAAAAAACTGATGACGGAAACCAGCAGAATTTTCCAAAACTCCTTTGCCTTTTTGTGTATGGAAACCTGCACCCATTCCGCCACAACATCGGTTTCTCCCACACTCTGCACCGTCACCTGCGGACAAAGCTCCTCAATCATTTCGGTAATCTTCAGCACACTGATAACACACCGGCTGCCCTGTCCCTTTTCAAAATGATGTAGTTTCATGCTTTTTACTTTCGCCGTCACCAGTTTGTCCGCACAGTAAACACTCCCCACATCCTTTAGGAATACCGAGTCCTCCATAACCTCCACATTACGGTTTAATTTAAGATAGCAGACTGTTCCCGCCATAACTCATCCTCCAAAATCCCTGCCTTTGCTTCACGATAAAGAATAAACACACAAACAGGGCATAACAAGAAAGTTCTTCACCTGCTTGTTATGCCCTGTCCTGTAAAAAATATGCATTTTTAACAATTACTTATTATCATTCCGGTTTTGAAACCCGGCCTCTTTCGTCTGTTCATCCTGATTTTCCGCATCCGTGTCCATCTGCTTTTGATTTTCCTTGAGTTGCTCCACAACCTTATTGGAAACAGCACTGACCCTGACACAACAATATAGTAAAAAATTAAACAGCACAAACAGGATAGTCCCTACTGTACAACTAAAAGCTGTCATGAATTCTCTCCCTATACATTATACTCAACATCTATTTCTTGCATTATGCATATTACATATTATATGTACAGAAAGCCGATACCCGCTCCCAGTGTATTCATGATAACATCATCCAGCTGACAAAATCCCCGTCCCGTGCGGAGCTGGCAATACTCTATAGCCACACTGCATAAAAATCCGACCGGTATCGTCCATGCAGTTTTCTTTTTCGGAAGCCAGACCGGGAATAAAAAACCAAAGGGCAGGAATAAAAAGATGTTTTCAATGACCCAGGCGTGATCCTGCATGGTTGTTCCCCATGTTCCCATAAACCGAAAATCGGTCCCCATACGGGAGCCCGGTTCTCTGCAGAAAAACACAATCATGACAAGCATCCACAGATAAATAACAAACAGATTGCTTCCAAGAAAATGTCTGGCATTTTTTAACCACAGATTCAGCCGTTCTGACAATGCCGCTCTCTCCGGCAGACCGCCGTTTTCCCCGGTCGGCTGCTGCCCATTTTCCGGCAGACCGCCGTTTTCCTCAGTCGGCTGCTGTCCATTTTTCCGTAATCTTCTTGCAAGCATACCTGTAATCAGAGTCACCAGTCCATAACAGACAGCATAAATGCCGCACGCACAAACTCAGACTCTCTCCAGCTCATGCTTGTGCTTGTCATGGACGCTGATGTCCTTACCGATCTGTACCTCGATAAGCTGCAGCTCCGTTTCCGCAATGATCGTATGCCTGCTGCCGGCGGGCATGGTAATCACATCTCCCACACCGACCACCTGCTCCTTAATACCGATAATCGCACGACCGATACCCTGAATGACTGTCCACACCTCATCCCGATGGTCATGGCTGTGGTAATTCATGCTGTGTCCCGGATTTAAGGTTACTTTAATGGTCAGGCTTTCCTTCCCCACATCCAGCACCCGGAAGCTGCCCCAGGATTTTTCTGCAAACATAACCCTGTGGTCCAGGCTGTCCACAAAAGGTTTGATATAGCTTGACTGTTCCTTATCGGAAACTAAAATGCCGTCAGGGCTTGCCGAAACCACCACATCTTTAAGCCCCATACAAAGAATGGGCACATTCAGTTCATTCACTACATGCACATTTCTGCATTTCTCATTAAACAGAGCCTCTCCAACCGCCTGCGTGTCCATGGCTTCCGTCAGGGTATTCCAGGTACCCAGATCCTTCCAGGTTCCTGCGAAACGCATCACTTCAATGGCAGGTTCATGCTCCACTACCGCATAGTCAAAGCTGATCTTCTGCAAAGAGTCATACTTATTATATAAATCCTGATAGTCCGTAAAATCAATCAGTTCATGTGCGCGTTTTAAAACATATCCCAGACGCAGGGCAAATACACCCCCATTCCAGAGGGCCCCTTTTGCAATATATGCGGCTGCCGTTTCCTTGTCCGGTTTTTCCTTAAACATGGAAACCCCGCTCACCGCATCCTTGGACTCCGGAATAATATAACCGTATTTTTCACTGGGATAGGTGGGTTCCATGCCCATTAAAAGCAGGTTGGCGCTGCTGTCCGCCGCAAGCGAAGCCAGTTTTTCAATAGCAAGAAAATAGTCGTTTTCCACATAAGGGTCAACCGGGCAGATAACCACCGCTTCTTCTTCCGGCACCTCCTTTTCATCCCTTAAATAAGCCGCTGCCAGGGCAATCGCGGGAAAGGTGTCCTTTCTGCAGGGCTCCACACTGATTCCCACATCCGGTCCCAGCTGGTTGTGAATGGAGGAAACCTGCGTCTTGGAAGTTGCAATAGTGACCGTTGCCTCACTGTCCACTTCCTTTATCTGGCGGTATACCCGCTGCACCATGGATTCCGCTTCCCCCGAAGGATTGTGGAAAATTTTAATGAACTGTTTGGAACGGATATCATTGGACAGCGGCCAGAGACGCTGACCGGAACCGCCCGACAATAAAATAATGTTCATACTGCCTTACCTTTCCGCACGCATGGGATTGTTTAAGAAATCCTCATATGCCAGGCGAATACCGTCCTTTAACTCTGTTTTGTATGTCCAGCCTAAATCGGCTGCCTTGGAAACATTTAGAAGCTTGCGGGGTGTGCCGTTCGGTTTTGTGGTATCCCACTTAATTTCGCCCGTATAGCCGATGACCTCTGCTACCATTTCCGTCAATTCCTTAATTGTGAGCTCCTTGCCGGTTCCCGCATTTACGGTTTCATTGCCGGAATAATGATTCATTAAAAATACACACAGGTTTGCCAGATCGTCCACATACAAAAATTCGCGCAGCGGAGAACCGTCTCCCCAGCAGGTCACTTCCGTTACTCCGTTTACCTTTGCTTCGTGGAAACGACGAATCAGCGCCGGCAGTACATGACTGTGCGTCGGATGATAGTTGTCATTGGGACCGTAAAGGTTGGTCGGCATGACACTGATATAATCCGTACCGTACTGTCTGTTCAAAAATTCACAGTATTTCAAACCGCTGATTTTCGCAAGCGCATATGCCTCATTTGTTTTTTCCAGTTCACCGGTAAGCAGGCAGTCCTCCTTCATGGGCTGCGGCGCCATGCGGGGATAAATGCAGGAGGAGCCTAAGAATTCCAGTTTTTTGCAGCCGTTCTGCCATGCAGAATGAATGACGTTCATTTCCAGTGTCATATTGTCATACATAAAGTCCGCCAGTGCCTCTTCGTTTGCCACAATACCGCCCACCTTGGCTGCTGCCAGGAAAACATATTCCGGCTTTTCCTGTGCAAAAAACTTTTCTACATCATCCTGTCTGCAAAGGTTTAACTCCTTATGCGTCCGGGTCACAATGTTGGTGTAACCCTGTCTTTCCAGCTCTCTTACAATAGCGGAGCCAACCATTCCTCTGTGGCCCGCCACATATATTTTTGCATTTTTATCCATCATTTCACTAATCGCACCTTTCACTGTCACGCAGAACCTTTTCTCTTTTTGCAAGTTTTCTGTCATGTTCCGCCATAATCTTCACCAGTTCCTCGTAGCCGGTCTTCTGGGGATTCCATCCCAGAACCGTTTTTGCCTTGGTCGGGTCGCCCCAGAGGTTATCCACATCGGTGGGCCGGAACCATGCCGGATTTACACATACGAGCATCTTGCCGGTAGCGGTGTCGTAACCCTTTTCTTCAAGCCCGGTGCCCTCCCAACGGATGGTAATGCCGTTTGCCGCAAAAGCCTTTTCCGTAAAATCACGGACCGTATGCTGCACACCAGTCGCAATTACAAAATCATCCGGCTTATCCTGCTGCATAATCAGCCACATGCATTCCACATAGTCCTTTGCGTAACCCCAGTCACGTAAAGAATCCATATTTCCCAGCTCCAGATGATCCTGCAGACCTTCGGCAATCCGCCCTGCTGCCAGTGTGATTTTTCTGGTAACAAAATTTTCTCCGCGGCGTTCGGACTCATGATTAAATAAAATGCCGTTTACCGCAAACATTCCGTATGCCTCCCGGTATTCCTTCACCATCCAGAAACCGTACTGCTTGGCAACCGCATAGGGACTGTACGGATGGAACGGTGTGGTTTCCCTCTGGGGAACTTCTTCCACTTTTCCGTAAAGTTCGGAGGTAGATGCCTGATATACCCTGGTTTTCTTCACAAGACCGCAGACACGGACCGCCTCTAAAACGCGGAGCACGCCCAGTGCATCCACATCCCCGGAATACTCCGGAGCGTCAAAGGAAACCTGCACATGGCTCTGTGCCGCCAGATTGTAAATTTCATCCGGCTGCAGCTCCCCGATAATACGGATAAGTCCGGAGGAGTCGGATAAATCACCGTCATGCAACGTAATGGAATGCTGCTCCAGCAAATGGTCAATCCGTGCGGTATTGGAAATGGACGCACGGCGGACAATGCCGTGAACCTCATACCCTTTTTCCAGTAAAAACTCTGCCAGATAGGAACCGTCCTGTCCCGTAATGCCCGTAATAAGCGCTTTTTTCATCTCTCTCTATTCCTTTCCAAAGTTTTGTAAATCTACTCTGCCTGTCAATGTTTATAGCTTACACCAGGAGCATCTCCTGTAACATTCATTATTTTGTCATAAACTTGCATTATATTGGTTTTTACCATTGTTTCCGATACTCTCTCGGACTGATGCCTTCCACCTTCTTAAAGGTACGGCTGAAATAGTCCGGCTCCGGCATTCCCACCATACTGCCGATTTCCTCTATGGTCCGGTCCGAAAATCGCAGCAGCTGCTTGGCCCGGGTAATCCTTTTTTCCAGAATATAACCGCTGATGGTAATTCCCTGCGTTTCCTTGAAAATCTTTGTCAGATAAAATTTATTGATAAAAAAAAGGGCTGCCAGCTCGTCCAGACTTATCTTTTCCGAAAAATGTTCATTCAGATACTCCCTGACGGCAATAATCTCTTTCTTTTTTCCGGATATTTCCCCGTTTTCCGGGTGCCAGGACTCTTCCATCAAAAGGGTAAGCAGCCGGTTCAGTTCTTCATTGATGCGCATGTCCCGGATATAATCCGCTGACTTCGCCAGATTGTAAAGCTCCTGCAGAACATTCACAAATTTTTCGGAATTTTGCGGCCGGAATACCGGTCTGCCGCCCCTTTCCCTGTACTTTTCATATATTTCGGGCATAAGCTGGGAATAAAAATGGCACCAGGAAAGCGCCCAGAGATGTTCACCTGTGCTGTGGCTGTAAGCTTTTTCGCAGTTTAAGAATACACAGTCACCGGCTTTCAGCCGGAAATGTTCTTCCTCATAGACAAGCTCTCCTTCCCCTTCCCGCACCGCAAAGCACAGGAAAGAGGCAAGATTGCTTCTGGATGATGTATGCGGCTTTACCGCATACAGAGTACCCACCTCCTGCAGATGCAATAGAGAAGTCTTCGCAAATGAGGTGGGTGTATAAAGAATTCGTTCTGATTTTACGGATGCAGAGGGGGAAAATAAATTATCCATGAATACCGGTATCCTTTACGTCGTTTGTCTTGTACTTTATTGGTTTCAGTATACCATATTTTTCCCATTCCGGCAAAATTAAACCAATGTACAGTTCCATACGTCCACACCGCAATCCTCAAATGTCTCATGCAGACGTTCTCTAAGCATTTCCTTTGTCACATTCTTTTTCAGAATGACCTGCAGGAAACCGCCGCCTCCGGCACCGCATATCATTTTACCGTCCAGCAAATCCTCAATAGCTGCAAAAATCTGGTCAATACAGGTATTGGTACTGCCTGCATCAATCATCTTGGACAGCTCCCAATGCTTATTTAAGAGCTCCGCAAAGCCGTCAATATTTCCCCTCTCCAGCTCAAATACCATCATGGCCGCCATGCGCTGAATTTCTTCCAGCGCATACAGACTGTCGGGATTGTTTCCAAGATACCTGCCCACAACAGCACGCAGAAGATTTCTGGCAAGCCGTCGCTGTCCCGTATAGATAAGTGCAAATCTTTCCTGCAATTCCCGTAGCGCCGGCTCAGGAACCGAAATGTGGCGTACGGACAAAATCTGTCTGTTTCCGGGTGCTGAGGTAATGTATTTAATGCCTTCCGTCATGCCGCCTACCTGGTCCTGCCACCCACCGCCGGTAGACATAATCTGCTCCATGCACATGGCATGGTTATACAAATCCGGTTCCGTGCAGGGAATCCCAAAATACTTAAACAAAGCCTTTACACAGGCACCTGCTAATATACTGCTGGTGCCAAGCCCGCTTCCCTTGGGTACATTGTGCATCTGGGTAGAAAGATACAATCCTCCTATCCTGTCTGTAATGCTGTTTAAGTTGCCCCCTTCTGCCGGAATAATACCGCAGGCAATCAGCGCCGCTTTATGCAGGGCAAATGCATCAAACGGATTGTGGCAGTCCTGCAGAGCGGCTATATCCGTAAATTCTCCGTAAGTCCCCATATCAGCACTTTCCAGTATTACCTTCGGCTCCTTAAGCTGCCGAACGCAGACCTCTACCGGATACTCGTCATTTAACAGAACCGCCGCATTTAAGACCGTACCTCCATGCTCGTTACAGTACGGCGGTGTATCACTCCAGCCACCTCCGAAATTCACGCGAAGCGGAAGGTACACCGTTATTTCCTTCTCTGCAGGAACGGGAAGTGCAGACGCATGCACCCCCTGCCGCCAGGTTGCCACACCGGAAAGTACGGTTTTCTGAATTTCCGCAAAAGCTCTCTGCATATAATTTTCCGCCATGGAGACCGGTGCCTGCTTATTTTTCTGCCATATTTTTCCCAGGAAAAAATAAAGTCTGGTTCTTACGGCATCCGTGGAACCCGCTGCCTTTTCTTCTAACAGATTAAGCTGATAATCACTGAGAACCGCATCCCTGAAAACCGCTTCTGCTTCTTCCACCGTGCCGCCCTTTTGAATAATTTCTACTAATTTTTCCACTTTAACAGTCTGGCGCAGATGTCTTTCCCAGTCTAAAACAGCTGCCGTATCCGCCTGATTAAAAGAAGTACAAAGGCTTGTCCTCTCTGCCTGCCTCCATGTCTGCTTATTGCCTCTTCCCTGCGCTATTTCATAGACATTCAGGGCTGCCGCCACTGCTTCCTCCATCGTACCGCAGATTGGGTATATGTCCGCCGTCCAGAGAGAACGCTCCGCATTGGTAAAGACCTCTTCAAAGCTGCGGATATCTTTTCCTAAAAATACCGGTTCCTTGGGATTGTCCTGCACACCGTAAATCCTCACCACAAACCTGCCATCCTGCAGTTTCAGTCCATGCAGCACCACATTGTCCGGTATCACCTGTCCCGAGACGGTAACATGGGAAAGCACACTTCCTTCGCCCACTTCTGTTTTTCCGCAGATATAACTATCCTCTATGTAGCAGTTTCTTCCAATCCGGCAAGTTTCTTCCACTATCGCATTGTTTACGGCATAATCGGAAACCTCTCTGCCGGACACACATTTTTTCCAGTCCAGAAAGGAAAACTGCTCCACTTCCTTTGTCATAAGCTCCCGCAGCTCCTGCGTAGTACCGAAATGTATGAACGCCGCCGGAGAAAGACGTAGCAGACGCATACCGTATTTATGCAATACCTGCCAGAGTACCGTTCTGCAGTCATGGAGTTCCTGTGTAAAACTGCCCTCCGGTTTTTCCCGGTAAAACTGCTCCAGGGTAGCATGACTTGCCAGCGGGTATAAAAAGTCACCGTAAAAGGAAAGTCTTGCTTTCTCATTCACATACACGGAAAACTTCTCATCCGTATCCACCAGCCCATACAAATCCCGCAGCATATCCGCACTGAAAAGTACCGCTCCGGTATCAATATCCACTTTCCCGCGTTCATTTACCGCTCCGTGATTTTGCAGGGTTTCTACCGTCTGCTTGTGCAGAAATTCACCTACATTCCCTTCTGCGTCCATGTGAAATACACCATGGTCTTTTCCGGTTTCCACGTCCTCCTTAAAAGAAATGGCGGCCGCTCCGGAAGCCGGCGCATCAATCTGCAATGGATTGAACAAAAGCAGCACATCTCCGGACAGCACCAGCATACCGTCCTTCATCCTTGCTGGGACACCGCTCATGCCAATCATAAATTCATCAAAGAGTGTAGAACGTTTACCATTGGGAAGCTCCCGCGGCACAGGAGAAAACAATTTTCCCAACGCGCTGTACTGCGGCACACGTTTGCTGTCGCCTCCCGAATGTATGCATAAAATCCGTTTTCCTTCAAACGTATCGCTCTGCTGTCTGATATACCGCAGGACATTTAAGGTCGCACCGCCGCTGCCCACACGAAGACCGTCCGGGTCCGGCAATACCGCATAATGACTCCTGTCCGTTAAAAGCCCCTTGCTCACGCGAAGTGCAATCTGTCTGCGGTAGCTTTCCGCCTGTGCTTCATTGGATGCTGTCAGAATCACATAGTCCCATACGGGAAAGTCCGTACGGTTCATGGTACGTTTATAATCTTCCCACGCATCCAGATAGGACTGACGTAAGAATAAAGAATATGTATTGTTCATAGCTGTCTCTCTTTCGTGATACTCATTTTCTATACTTTTGCCGTAAAAGCTGCCTTCCACTCCGCCCTGCCGGGCACCTCCGGCTGATTCCGGAACCCCATCAGCCCAGTTTGTTTCTTTGTCATGTGTACCTCCTTTTCAGGGAGATTACAGCATAACTCAGAAACCTTTTTCAACCTCCCTGCCTATTCAATTGAAATTTGTGATGTAAGCAGTGAAGTTTGAATTTTAGAATAAATAGAATTTAATAGATTTTTATACAATGAAACGACTGCTTGTATTTAGATTAACATATAGGCAGTCGCTTGGCAAGATGGAAATATTAAGTTTATATGATAACCTAATTTTATTTTTTTAGGCAGAGATTAAACTCTGCCATTGCAAAACATTTATTTTATTATACTCATAAGAAAGTAACTTACGAGTTACTAATTTTAAAGTATATCTTATGGAGGGAGTAAGAAGATGAATCGATTCTATTGCCGTGAAGATGAGCTTCGGAAACTAAATAAACGGTATACCGGTGATAAGTTTGAGTGCATTGTCATCTACGGCAGACGACGTGTTGGTAAAACGGCACTGATCAATGAATTCTGTAAGGATAAACCGACTATTTTCTTCTCTGCCTTAAACACAACAGAAAAGGAAAATTTAGAGGCTCTCTCAAAGTCGATCATGAGCTTTGAGCGGCCGGATGTGGAGTATTCACCTGAGTTCCGCTCCTATGATGCTGCTTTGGATGAGCTGACAGCACTTTCAAAAGAAAAAAGGATTGTCTTTGTTATTGACGAGTATCCGTACCTTGCAAAAGCAAAACCAGCTATTTCCGCGATGTTGCAGCATATCATTGATCACAAATGGACCGAATCCAAAATGTATCTGATTCTTTGCGGATCGTCTATGAGCTTTATGGAGAGTCAGGTACTCGGCAAAGAAAGTCCGCTGTATGGCAGACGCACCGGCCAATTTAAGATTGAACCACTGAACTATAAAGAAACAGCTGTGTTCCACCCGAATCTGCCCGCAGAAGACAATTCACTGATTTATGGAATCACCGGAGGAGTTCCTCACTATATTAACAAATTGGACGTGATAAATAGTGTGGATGAAGCTCTGTTGGAGCATTTTTTTGACCGTTCCAGTTATCTGTACGAGGAGCCCGGAAATCTGCTGAAGCAGGAACTCCGAGAGCCAGCCATCTATAACGCAATCATAAAAGCGATTGCAGATGGTGCTTCCCGAATGAACGATATCACAATGAAAGTTGGTGAAGAAACTTCCGTTGTGTCGAAATACCTGAAAACTCTGATTGGCCTTGCAATTGTCAAGAGAGAAACCCCCATCACAGAAAAACCGGGTAAGAAAACCATCTATCTGCTGGCGGATAACTTTTTCCGATTTTGGTATCGTTTTGTACCGGTCAATATGAGTGCCATTGACTCCGGTCGAATAGCGAAGACCTACCCTTACGTTGTAAAACAGCATCTTTCGGATTATATGGGGCTGATTTTTGAAAAAATGTGCCATGACTACCTACTTTATTACTCGGATAACCTTCCCATTGAGCTGAGTGAAGTCGGTCAATGGTGGGGCACAGACCCGAAGAAGAAAAAGCAGATACAGATTGATATCGTCGGAACACCTGTTAACGGTAAAGACTATATCATCGGTTCGTGCAAGTATAGGAATGAGAAAATTGGTGTGGATGAGCTCAATTTAATCAGAGATTACGCATCGGTCTTCGGAAAGGGCAACAACTACCACTACTACATCTTCTCTAAAGGCGGATTTACGAATGAACTTCTTCAGGCACAGGAGCATGGTGAAGTTCACCTGATAACCTTGGAAGACCTCTACAGATAAACGCTTCTTCGGCCCTGCCGGCAAACAACCGGCAGGGTATTCTTATGTCCGTTTTTTACCTGTTTTTCCTGAATAATCAGATCTCCGTTTGCATTGATAAAAAACGTAAAACGCTATCCATTCTCATTCAGTTTCCGGTAAATTTTCTCCACATTGTACTCAGGTGCTGATTTCTTTACCGCATCATAGATTGGCTCTATCACAGAGATGTCCTCTTCCAGGTCTTCGGCAGTTTCTTCCACTTCTTCCTGAATTTCACGGGTATAGGCATCTGTGGGAATACCTGTCTTAAAATAATCAAGCAGCCTTACTCTCTCATACTTTTTCTCGTAGTGAAAAAACACACTCAATGTATCTATTTTCTATCCTCTGCAAAAGCATTTTTCACTTCTTTATTTGGATATTTTCCAACTAACAGAAAACTCAATATCTTAGAATGCTCAATTATTTTGGCCGCCAATAACGGAATCAAAAGCGCACATATGAATGATGCAATAACATTCAATGCATGATTATCAAAAATAAACACCCTTAAAAGTTAACAGATTCGCAAAAAGTGGAGCCTCACTTCTCATCCAGAACATTGCCGTTATTGGCCAACCAATAAGCCCAATCCATGTTATCCACTTCTTTCCACCAAATTTTTTCCAATACCGAGGCATTACGAATCCTATGGCATACCAAGTGAAATGTACTCTTACATAATTCTATCCCAAACAACTTCAACGGAATTCCCAATAATATAAGATTCATCAAAACGTATGCCATCACGCCCATTTTATGTTCCATTAACTGCGCTACATATACAAGTACATTAATTATTGTCAAAGTCCACAGAAACCAAAGGCCTCTATCTGGATGTAGTATTATTTCATAATATGGTATTGGTAACCATTGCTACGGAAGAAACCCTTTTGTCTGTCTCACTGTTCAGTACGGTGATGGAGTTTACCTTCTGGACGTAAGGATTGCTTGCCGCGGATACGGTCAGGCACTGTCCGAGAACCATTACCACTGCCAGTAAGGCCAGCCAAAATTTGCTTCTCTTTCTCATAATCCTCTTCTCCTTCGCATTTGATTTAAGCATGATTTTCTATGCTTGTATCATTTTGTTATGAATACCCTATAAGACTACCGCTGTCATTTAAATGAGTCAAGGCAAGCACTCTCGTTTTCCGCGTCTAATTTCGACACCTTTTTGTCACTTTTTGCAATGTCCATTTTATCTTATTTAAAATGTGCTTTATTACATTGTTTTTGTACAGTTTTCTGTCTTCCTGCGGTTCTCCACCGTGATTTCCGTGCGGTACCTGTCGGGGGATTCTTTGATCTCCATCTGTCCGTTATGCCGTTCCACCAGTTCTTTAATAATCACTTTTCCATAGCCTTTTCTGGCATTCAGGGGCTTCTTTTCCACTATCCTGCTGTTTTCCGTTATGATGTGGAGATAGTCTCCCGAAACCGCTGCTTTTACGGATACATAAATTTCCCCTGCGTTCCTGCCCTCCGTCTGCTGCAAAGCATACTCCCCGGCTGCCTCTTTTGCCTTCCGTGCGGCAGTCACCGCATTGCGCATAAGGTTGGAAAAATACTGCAGATACTGATGGTATCCATTTGCAGCGGTTTCGGTATACGGAACTCATATTGCAGGGAAATACCGTTTTCCTTGCAGATTTTCTCATTTTCCGCCATAACCGCATTGACAACCGGATCGCCGCAATACATTTTTTCTCTTGTGGAGGCCACATATTCGGTAAGAGTGTCCAGCATGGCATTTACCTTGGTGTATTCTCCCCGTTTCATGAGTTCTTTGATAATGTTCAGGTGTTCATTCATGTCATGACGGATCTTGGCGAGGTTTTCCCGTCTGTCTTCGATCTCCCGGTAATGATTCCGCTCCGTTTCCCATGCCTTGGTCAGTTCATCAATCTGTTCGGACATTCCCTGCATTTTCTGCTGGCGCACCAGAGTATACAGAAGCAGGATATCCGCTGCGATGCTTAAGATCACGCCGATTGCCACCTGAATGAGATTGCCGCCCTTTTCGTAATACACGTTGGAATCCATGGACATCAGCAGTACGGTCTGGCTGATAGGAAAAATACAGAATACCAGAAACCGGGATACGTTTTTGTTCCTTTTGGACATAAAAATCCGCCAGAGCATAAGGCTCAACGCATAGCAGAGGGTGCACATAAGTGTCCCCGCCATATTCAGATACAGCATTTTTGCATCATAAAAAGTAATCGTATTGATATCCACACCCACTTTGTTGACCAGCAGCGCTGCCGCAACCACTTCTCCCAGTGTCATCATGATGATGTTGCCAAAGCGAAAAAGTATCTTCTGCCAGAAATAGCCTTGAAAAAAGATATGCATAAAAAGAAGGGTGATTGCCGCCATGCCGATAATACAGCTGTTGCGAATCACCGCATTGTTGTTGTTTGTAATTTTAATGAGTGCAACCGGCAGGTCCGCCGCCATCATAGGTAAGATATACCGCCAGGGGCTTCTGCCTTCTTTTTTGGGTTCAAATGCCAGTCCGCAGGCGGCACAGTCCTCAAAAATGCAGATTGTCCATACAATATAATTCATAATCAGATAAAACATTCTTCCACTCCCTCATAACTCTGCTCCCCCTATGTGGCACCCTCCCCTGTGCCTGCTTAAATCTGTGACCGGATAAATGCAAAATACCGGTCTCTTGCAAAGAGAAACTTGGACTTGCTCACCGGAAGCAGAACATCGTTCTGCAGGAGAATTTCTTTCCTGTCAATTCTCTTTATGTACTGCATATTTACCAGATAGCTCTGATGCACTCTGACAAAGCCGTCTTTGAGCTGCTCCTCGTATGCATTTAATTTTTCATATACAACGATATCCTTATCTTTCGTATGGATAATTACCTGATGTGCCTTGCTTTCCAGATACAGAATCTCCCGGTAGGTATATACTTCTGAACTTGCTTTATACCGTATGATAATGCTCTTCTCTTTTTCTTCCTGCTGTCTCCGCTTCATTCTGTCAAATTTGTCAAAAAGCATTACAAGATTTCTTTCCTGTACAGGCTTCACCAGATACCCGCATAAATTTACCGTTTCCCAGAATATTTCCTGCGAAAAACGTTCGTTGTAGGAAGTCGTAAAAATAATATTTGTTTCGGGATACAGTCTGTTAATTTCCGCCGCGTACTGTATTCCGTTTTCCTCTTCTCTTTTCCAGTCGATATCCATAAAGACGATATCATAGGCGACATTCTTTCTGAGTGCTGCCCGGATACTGTCCGGATTGTCATATAAATCGCATTTCTCAATGCGCCCCGTTTTTTCTACCATTTCATGTAGCTGCTCTATAAAAATCCTTTCGTCATCACAAATCGCAACCTGCATGATATTTCCTCCTGTGTAGCCCTGTTTTTTACTTAAACACCTTATGGCACTCCCCAGCCTGCCGTCATCCCCTCCCGGCACAAATCACCCTTTCAACACAGAGAAATCATATGTTGTCGCATTAGAAAACAACATCATAAATATAACCTATTTTGCATTAAAATGCAATACCGAAGAATTATCAACGTCATTTGGCTTTTTAAATCATATCATCATTGAAAACCATGTTTATATTTATATGTTTTCAGCACCTTTTCAGTATAACTTGTATTTTGTTTTCTGCATTTATCCGGGAAGGAGGTTTTTTATGCCCCAGAACAGAATTCGTGAGCTTCGTCAGAAAAAAAAACTTTCTCAGCTCCAGCTCTCTATAGAACTGGAGGTCACACAGGAAACCATCAGCGCCTATGAGCATAGCAAGCATCTCCCCAGTGTCACCGCTCTTATGAAAATGTCACAGCTTTTCGGTGTCAGCATGGATTACATTATGGGGCTTTCCTATGCGCTGGGTCTGCTCGATTCCGAATCCCGGTAGTTCTTTGTTATTTTCCTCCCTGCCTTGCAAATTTCCTTCCGCTGTACTAAAATATTTTTATGTATTTGTGTGTATTTCGTGTTCGGAGTATGTGCAGATTTTGAAAGAAAGGCATGGTGAATGAAATGGAAGGAAAGAAAGTAGCGGATTCTGTCACAGAACAGATTCGTGTTGTAATATATCCTGATATTAACGGATTCGGTCGCCTGTTCGGCGGCCAGCTTTTGAAATGGGTGGATGAAGTGGCGGGTGCCACTGCCCGCAGGCACTGCGGACACAATGCGACCACTGCCGCCATTGACAATCTGCAGTTCAAGGCCGGTGCATTTTTGAATGATGTGCTGGTACTGATCGGACGGGTTACCTATGTGGGCCACACTTCCATGGAGGTGCGGGTAGATACTTATAAAGAAGAGCCGGACGGCAGCCGGCATCCCATCAACCGGGCTTATTTTGTCATGGTTTCCATGGGGGAGGACGGCCATCCCACCGAAGTACCGCCTCTTATTTTAGACCCGGATGACCCTGCCGAGCAGATGGAATGGGAAAGCGCAAAAAAGCGCAGGGAACTGCGTCTCCTGCGCCGTAGGGAAGGGTTTTAACTCCTACCATTCCTTAAAACTGATATTCAAATCTACATCGCCGGTGATACCGGGAACGGTACCTGTATCGGAATACTGCCAGATGGCGTATTCGTAAGGGAAATAGACAACGGGCGAATAGTAGGCATACCATTTATCCACATCTTCAAACTCCGACATGTTAATGAGGATGCTCCACATTTCCATGTTGGCGTATATCATGGGCGTATAGCCGGCTTCCTTGATGCGGTCGATAAAGACATGCGCCATACGGGTGCGTTCTTCCACCGTAAGCTGGTTCATACGTCCTTCTTTTGCCCCGGTTTTTTCCACATCATAAACGATGGGATAAGTCACATTCAGACCGTCAATGGCATCTATCACAAGATCCGCTTCCTCTTTGGCTTCCTCTTCCGTTATGGCCTGGGAGAAAAAGTAAACGCCCACCTTGATGCCCGCCTTGGAAGCGCCTTCAATATTGGTTTTGTACTTTTCATCGAGGGTAAGCTTTCCTTCTGTGCCGTAACCTCTGACGCCGACTCTTACAAAGGCAAATTCCACGCCGGAGTCCGCCACCTTCTTCCAGTCAATGGTGCCCTGATAGCGGGAAACGTCAATGCCTTTATGTGAAACCACTTCTCCGTTTTCCACATACTGCAGCTCACCGTTTTCCAGTACCTGCAGGTTTTCCTGCACAAGTGTACTCTGCTTTAAGCTCCTGTCAATGGGTACAAAGTGGTATTCTTTATTGCTGACCACTACGATTTTATCCTTATATATCGGACGCAGGGACTCCACCATGGTGGTGCCGCTCTCCAGCGATGCCTGCAGACTGTCAAGAATCTCGGAAGAAACCTGCTGTCTCGTGGAGCTTTCTGTAGTGGCAATGGCATCCGCCAGCATCATATCCACTTCCTCCTGGCTGTAGCTTACCACTTCCGGGTCCGCTGCTACCTGCTGTGCCAGCTCCTGTTCTTTTTCCGCCGCTTTGTCCTCTATAATTTTATCGTAAATAAGTAGCGCAGCAATGACCACGATTGTCATGGCAATCAGGCAGCTCGCTATGGTTATCACATAAAAGAGCAATTCTTTTTTCTTTCGTCTCATGTAGCCTCCCACGGTTCGTTTTTCTATAGTATATCTCACTTCCGTTTTCCTGTGAAGTGGAAAGAATGCGGATTCACAGAAAATTAAGAAAGCTCCGCATCTTAAACAGGATTTTTTTCTCCAGACGGCTCACCTGCACCTGGCTGATGCCCATGCATGCCGCCACCTCCGACTGGGTTTTGTCCTGAAAGTAACGCATTTCAATGAGTTTTTTTTCTTTTTCATCCAGTGCTTCCAGCACCTGTTTCAGCATCAGATGATTGAGCAGTGCTTCTTTTTCGATGTCTGCCACGTTTCCGGCGCCGCCTACAAATGCCGTGGCGTTCTGTCCGTTTTTGCCTGCTACCTTATCCACTAAATAGACTTCGCTTCCGTCGTTCTGGTAGACGGATTTGTAAATGGACTCCACCTCGGCTCCCGCCTCCAGCGCCACGGTAATTTCTTCCTCCGATAGCCCCGACTCTTCCGCAATCTCCGAAATCCTCGGCTCCCTGCCTAATTTCTTTATCAGATTTTCCGAAACGACGCGCACCTTCAGTCCGTTTTCCTTAATGGTACGGCTTACCTTTATCATGCCGTCATCCCGAAGAAAACGTTTTATTTCCCCTAATATCATGGGGACGGCATAGGTGGAGAATTTCACATCGTAGGACAGATCAAATTTATCAATGGCCTTCATGAGTCCGATAACGCCTATCTGGAACAAATCCTCCGTTTCATACCCTCTTCCGGCAAAGCGTTTGACAATGTGATGCACCAGCCCCAGGTTATTTTCTATCAGTATACTTCTTGTCTCTTTATCCCCTGCCTGTGATTTTTCTATTAATACGGACAGTTCCTCCATGATTTCATTCCCGCTCCCCCACAATCCATTTTGCTCTGCATACCATTCTGTACAGTTTCCTTTCTCTCATTCTCCCTCGGGCATTTTGACCCAGTCCCCGCATTTTAGCTTTTTCTTCATGCGCACAATGGTACCCACAAGCGGGGTGCTTTCCACCTCCAACTCGTCCATGAAGGCTTCCATGAAAGAAAAGCCCATGCCGGAGCGCTCTAATTCCGGCTTGGAGGTGTACATGGGTTCCATGGCCTTGTCCACATTTTCCATACCGACGCCCTTGTCCTCCACTTCTATGTATAAAACGCCGTTCTCAATCCGGCAGCGCAGATACACCTTTCCGTCCCTGATTTTGCAGCATACCGGGCGCACCTCGCCGTGTCTTCCGTAGCCGTATACGTTTTCATAGCCGTGGATAATGGCGTTGGTTACCGCCTCGGATACTGCGGTCTTGATATCGGACAGTTCCTCCAGGGTAGGATTTAAGTGTGTGACAAAGGCTGCCACCGCCACTCTGGCAAAGCTTTCATTGTTGGATATGGCATCAAATTCCATGGACATTTCATTTTTCATAAATCCTTTTCCTGCCTTTTCGCAAACTTCCTGTGGTTTGATTTCAATCATCTTTTTTCTCCTTTTACTCCATAATCTCTATGATGCGTGTCAGTCCCGACATGGTAAGTATTCTTTTAATCTGCCTGTCGGCATGGATGGCAAAAACCTTCCCGCCGAAGCAGGAAATTTTCCGGTATCTTCCCATAATAACGCCGATTCCCGACGAATCCATGAAACGGGTATCCTCAAAATCAAATACCACGTTACTCACCTGTTCCGCCAGAATCAGCCTGTCCGCATTTTCGCTGATATAAGCCGATTTGTGATGGTCAATTTCTTCCGGCAGCTTCACACACAGATAATCATCAATGACCTTAAAATCCTCCATAAATACTTTGCTCCTTTCCTCATTTTAAATATAAAAAGAGAACCTATAGCGTATCCTATAAGTTCTCTTTCGTATGTCATATTCTTCTGTGTTCTGTACTGCTCGCGTAACGAAATTTTTGCTTATTCCGCGCTCAGTTCGTCGATATATTTCTGGGCTCTTGTGGCTCTGCCCGTATCGGGCAGAAGCTCAATTACCTTCTGATAGCATGCAATGGCATTTTCCTTCTGACCGTCCTGTCTGTAGGCGTTGCCAAGTACATTCACGGCATCACCATTGGTGGGGTCATATTCTACCGCTTTGGTCAGATTGTCAATCGCCTGCTTGTAATCCTTGTCATCATAGAAATCACTGCCCGTATTGTAGTAATTCAGTGCTACTTCCGGGCCGATTTTATCTATCAGCGCCTGATACAATGCCTTAAACGCATCGGATGTATCCTCTAAGTTGACACCCTCCTGTACATTTTCAATATGGGAAGCGGTTGCCATGGCATCCTGTGTTGTCAGGTATTCCACCGCACCAAGAAGTAGCTCATCCACGGTCTTTAAGGTACCGTCCGTGCCCACATACTCCTCCAAGTCTGTACGGAGCTTGGTGTTTTCCTCGGTCAGGCTGTCAATCTGCTGCTGCATGGTAGTAATCGTGGATGTCTTGGTATCAAGCTGCTCCCCGATGCTCCTCACCTGTTCCTGTGCCTTTTCCCGTTCCGCTGCCACGGAAGACGGCAGAATAAGGAAATACATGGTCGCCACACCCAGCACGAGACCGATGGCTACATATAAAAAGGTGTGCCAGCCGGCACTTTTCTGCTCTCTTACATTCAAGGGCTGGATAATGATTTCGTTGTCGCTCTGGTAACGCACTGCCTCATCATTCTTGCGCTTTATGGGCGATTTGCTGTTTTCATCCGGCTGCAGCATGCTTTCCACTTCTTTTAAATAACGAAGTGTCTGTGTGCTGCCGGCATCGATTTTCAGGCATTTTTCCAGCTCCCTCTTCGCCTTGTCCCACTGCTCCATATCAATGTAAAGCAGTGCCAACAGCTGATGCGCTCTTACGAATTTGGGATTTAGGGAAAGCACCTTTTTTAACTGGATGCGCGCCAAATCCTTGCTGTCCTGCATACAATAGGCAAGCGCCTGGTTGTATTTTTTTATGGTCTGATTGATGGTTTCTAGGCGGGATGCATTGCTCTGCACCATCTCAATGTAAGTATCTGCTATATTTTTCTGGGGACGTAAGTTTTTGCTGATGACCCATTCGCTTAATGCCGCCACCACTTCGCCCATTTCAAAATAGACCAGTCCCAGAAGATTCCGGGCTTCTACGTTATTTTTATTGAATTTTAAACTCTGCCGTAAGCTTGTCACCGCGCCGGTCAGATCCCTGACTCCGGCCTTTTCCAATCCTTCGTTATAATACATATTGGAAACGCGCATAATCTTTTTGTACAGCGTGACATCCGCACCGCAATTCGTGCAGAAATCCTGTTCGGACAAACGGCAGCCACAGTTATAACACCTCATGCTACCTTCCTCTTTTACTTTTCTTCTGTCTTGGTTTCCTGCAACATTTTCACCAGAATATCCGCCATGTCGGTGATGTCCTGATTGTAAATCGCCTCTTCTGCATCTTCTACTTCAAGGCTGGGATGAAACTTTTTCAGTTCCTCTTCAAAGTTAATCATAGTAAACCATGCCTTTCTTACAACAACGCTTTTATCTCTCCCACAAGGTAAAGGGAACCTGCAAAATAAACCCGGGTGTGTTCTCCCGTAAGTTTTTTTGCCGCCTCTAACGCTTTCTCTACGGAATGGTATTCCCCAATGTTTCTCTCTGTATACGTTCTAAAGGTTTCTGCTATACTCTGTGCGGAAAGGGCTCTGCCACTCTGTATCTGTACCACGGATATCTCCGTAAACAGGCGGCTTTCCGTAAGCTCTTTCACCATTTCCGTGTAGTCCTTGTCCTTCACTACCCCGAAAAACAAATATCTCTGTACCGCTCCGTCCCCTGCAACCGACTCCAGAAAAGCCCGGATGCCGTCCGGATTGTGTGCGCCGTCCGCGAAAATACCGGGAAGCACTTCCTCCATGCGGCCTTCCCAGACAGCTTTCGCCACTCCTTTTTGCATGGCTTCCGGTGTAAGCTCTTTTCCGAGCAGAACCTCCAGCGCCCGCAGCGCTAATGTGACATTTTCCATCTGGTATGCAGCTTCTGTATGGACACAAAGCCTAACACTATTATAATAAAGGGAATGAAAAGAAAAATCAATGCTTTTATTGTCTTTCTTCAAGAACTCATAGTCGCATTTCGACACAAAAAATGCCGGATTTTGCACATTTTCCGCACACTTTGTCAGAACTTTCCTTACCGACGGGGAAGTTTCCCAGCACACTGCGGGTACGTCTTTCTTAAAAATGCCCGCCTTTTCCCCGGCAATTTTTTCTATGGTATCTCCCAGATATTCCGTGTGGTCCAGCCCCATGTGGGTAATGACCGTAAGGCTTTTCTTCGTCACGGCGTTGGTGGCATCCAGCCTGCCTCCCAGCCCCGTTTCCAAAATCCAGTAGTCACAGTCCGTCCGGGCAAACAGGACCATTGCCATAAAAAACAGATATTCAAAAAAGGAGGGATGATACCCTGCTTCCGCATACATGTCGCCGGGCAGTTTTTCGTAAACTTTAAGAAACGCACGCAGGAATTCTTCCTTTTCCACCATTTTCCCTTCTATGAGAAACCGTTCCCGGATATCCACCAGATGGGGGGAAATAAAACGGCAGACCCGGTGTCCCATTCCGGTGAGCACCGCATCCATATAGGTGCAGGCACTGCCCTTACCGTTGGTACCCGCCACATGGATGATGTTCCTGCCCTTTTCCGGATTTCCCAGACACTGCAAGAACACCCCGGTATCCGCCAGGGTGTTCTTTTTGCTGAATTTCGGTATATTCAAGAGATATTCCACTGCTTCGTCATAGGTTTCTATGCTTTTCTTTTCCATGGATACTCCTCCGGTCAGAGGCATTGACCTCTGCCTTTTCTTACATTGCCTTGAGCTGTGCCAGTCTTGCCTTTACCTGTTCTGCCAGGTTCGTGTACTTGGCAAGCTTTTCTTTTTCCTCTGCTACCTTTGCTTCCGGCGCCTTGGAAATGAATTTTTCATTCTTTAACATGCCTTCGCAACGGGCAATTTCACCGGCAAGTCGCTTCTCTTCTTTTTCCAGACGCTCGATTTCCGCCTGAATGTCCACCAGTTCCGCAAACGGAATGTAAAGAGCCGCGCCCGCAATCATAACGGAAACCGCATCGTCCGCAATGCCGGTCTTGTCCTTCTGTACCAGTACTTCGGATGCATAGGACAGGGTGGCAAAGAACAGCTTTCCTTCTTCAAAGGTGCGGCGGATGCCTTCGTCTTCGCTGACAACGTATACCGTTGCTTTTTTGGAAGGCGCCACATTCATTTCGGTACGGATGTTGCGGATGCCTCTGACTGCTTCCTTGATGATTTCGATATCCTTTTCTTCCTTCGGATAATTCTTGTCTTCGCTGTATTCCGGCCACCTGGAAATCATAATGGACTCTTCTTCGGACTGCAGGGTGCAGAAGATTTCCTCGGTAATGAACGGCATATACGGATGCAGAAGCTTCAGCGCGTCAATGAGCACGCTCTTCAAGGTATAAAGGGCTGCATTCTGGCTCCTGGCATCGTCGGAATTATACAGTCTCGGTTTTACCATTTCAATGTACCAGTCGCAGAATTCGTCCCAGATGAAATCATAAACCTTCTGAACGGCAATGCCCAGGTCATAATTTTCCATGTTTTCGGTTACGTCTTTTACCAGAGTGTTGCACTTGGACAAAATCCACTTGTCAACAGGCTCTAATTCGGAAGCTGCCGGTACGGTAATTTCCTTGCCTTCCATATTCATCATAATGAATCGGGAAGCATTCCATACTTTGTTGGCAAAGTTGCGGTTTGCTTCTACCTTTTCATAGTAGAAACGCATATCGTTGCCGGGTGCATTGCCGGTAATCAGGGTCAGACGGAGAGCGTCTGCACCGTACTGGTCGATGATTTCCAGCGGGTCGATACCGTTTCCTAAGGACTTGGACATCTTTCTGCCCTGGCTGTCCCTGACAAGTCCGTGGAACAATACGGTCTTGAACGGTCTTTCGCCCATCTGCTCGTAGCCGGAGAAAATCATACGGATAACCCAGAAGAAAATGATATCGTATCCGGTTACCAGTACGTCCGTGGGATAGAAATACTTCAAATCTTCTGTCTGTTCCGGCCAGCCTAAGGTAGAGAAGGGCCACAATGCGGAGGAGAACCAGGTATCCAGGGTATCCGGGTCCTGGGTGAAATGGGTGCAGCCGCACTTCGGGCAGACCTCGGGCATCTTCTTTGCTACCACTACCTCACCACATTCGTCGCAGTAATAAGCAGGAATTCTGTGTCCCCACCAGAGCTGACGGCTGATACACCAGTCGCGGATATTGTCCGTCCAGTTAAAGTAGGTCTTTTCCATACGCTTCGGAATAAGCTTGATGTCGCCGTTCTTTACCGCTTCTACCGCGGGCTTAATAAGCTCATCCATCTTGACAAACCACTGCTCTTTTACCAGAGGCTCAATGGTGGTCTTACATCTGTCGTGGGTACCTACGTTGTGGGAGTAATCTTCGATACGGACCAGAAGTCCCATCTTGTCCAGTTCTTCCACGATGGCTTTTCTTGCCTCATAGCGGTCCATGCCTTCGAACTTGCCGCCGTTTTTGTTGATGGTGGCATCGTCATTCATAATGTTGATAACAGGCAGGTTGTGACGCTTTCCTACTTCAAAGTCGTTGGGGTCGTGCGCCGGGGTAATCTTTACTACGCCGGTTCCGAATTCCATGTCAACGTAGCTGTCTGCCACGATGGGAATTTCACGGTTTACAATAGGAAGAAGCACTTTTCTGCCAATGATGGACTTGTATCTGTCGTCGTCGGGATTAACCGCTACCGCCGTATCGCCCAACATGGTCTCGGGACGGGTGGTTGCAAATTCCAGAAATTCCTTTGTGCTTACGCTGCCGTCTTCCTCAATGAGAGGATATTTGATATGCCAGAAATGGCCTGCCTGCTCTTCGTATTCTACTTCCGCATCGGAAATGGAGGTGTTACATACGGGACACCAGTTGATGATACGGGAGCCTTTGTAAATCCAGCCTTTTTCATGCATCTTGCAGAAAACTTCCGTAACGGCTTTGTTGCAGCCTTCGTCCATGGTGAAACGTTCTCTGTCCCAGTCGCAGGAAGAACCTAATTTCTTAAGCTGGGAAATAATTCTGCCGCCGTATTCTTTTTTCCAGTCCCAGGCTCTCTCCAAGAACTTTTCTCTGCCCAGGTCATGCTTGTCAATGCCCTGTTCTTTTAACTTTTCGATAATCTTTACTTCCGTTGCGATGGAAGCATGGTCCGTGCCGGGCTGCCAGAGGGCATTGTATCCCTGCATTCTCTTAAAACGGATGAGAATATCCTGCATGGTGTTGTCCAGTGCATGGCCCATGTGAAGCTGTCCCGTGATATTTGGGGGCGGAATTACAATGGTAAACGGGGTTTTGCTGTGGTCTACTTCTGCATGGAAATATTTTTTATCCAGCCACTTCTGGTACAGTCTGTCTTCTATGCCCTTCGGGTCATAGGTCTTTGCCAATTCTTTGCTCATACTGTTTTCATGCCTTTCTTTCTATTTTATATTTTTATTTTTGCAAATAAAAACGCCCTCTGCCTACTTCTGTAAGCAAAGGGCGAATATCGCGGTACCACCTTTGTCTGCCGTATCCTCGCGGATAAGACCTCTGTGACTTCTTGTAAAGTCTTGTCCGGTAACGGGGACAAATCGTGAAAACTTACTGTGGCCGTTACACCTTCCGATGCAGTGGCCGGTTCTGTCTTCCGGTTCCAAAACTACCTTCCGCATTCCTTCCTTCAGATGACCTTTCAGCCGGTTTCCCGGGTCATCCTCTCTGCCAAGGGGTAATACGTACTCCTTTTTGTCAATACCTTTTTCTTTTTATAAATATCACTATAATTCAGGTTTATTTTGCTGCAGGTGTGCCACACTTTGTGCAGAATGCACCGCCGTTAAGAGGTGCGCCGCAGTTTGCACATACATCTGCGTTAGCTGCCTGTGCGGGTGCCTGGGGAGCAGGAGCTGCTGCCTGAACAGGTGCCTGAGGAGCTACGGGCTGCTGGTATACAGGCTGCTGATATACGGGCTGTGCCTTTACCACGATCTTTCCGTATGCCCAGTTAGCAAAGCTTGAGAATACGGGAATACCTGCTTCCTTGCCCTTGGAAACATTGAGAATACCAATCAGTGCAAATACATATACGGCGATGTTTACCAGCCAGTCGACTACAGTATTAAATCTGCCCCAAATAACAGCTATTTTGTAAACAGCAGAACCGTAAGATGCCCAACCGAACCAATCCATAAAATCAAAAACGTGGAAGAAAATGCCTACAACAGAAGGCAGTAAGCAGAGCATAAGTGCCTGCAGAACCTGTCTGCCTGCCCATTCATCCTTTTCTGCAATCAGGACTACTGCAAGAAGACCGATGATTCCAAGGTACAGACCGAATGCAGCTAAAATAAATGCCAGTACTGCGTAAACGGATAATCTGATGCCTAACTTTCCTTTTTCCATAGTTAAAAACCCTCCTTAGTTATGTACATAATAGTATCCATTTGATACAGAAAACATTATATCCCCATTATCACAGTTTCGTCAATTACAAAATATTGCGGTTTTCCGCAATAACGTAATTCAACCTGCCGGTTCCAAACTGGTTATATAAAAAAAATGCAAAGTGGTACTTTTTCAAATGCCAAGAACGGCTATAATGGGTAGAAACAAACACTAATGAAGATGTGTGAATTTTTTTACACAGAGAAAGGATGGTTGGATTAGATATGTCAAGTAAGAAAGGAAAGGTATTATTATGAAAAAGAAAAATCCCGTTTTACTGATTGTGGGTGTCCTGCTCCTGATTGCAGGCATCATTCTCTCCGTTCACTTTTTCCGGCCTGAACTGGAGGACTTCTTAAATACAACCACCGGCAGATATTACGCATATTCCCTGCTGCTTGCCTTTATCGGCGTGATTTTAACCGTTGCCGGACTGTACCGGCTCTTTGGCAGAAAGGAAGAACTTTCCCGCAGGGAAAAGCTGCTCCGTGTAACACAGGCAGGTCTGCTTGCCGCTCTCTGCTACATCGGTTTCGCTTTCTTTAAGCTTGATATTACCGTAGGTACTTCCAGCACCGCATTCCATTTGGGAAATGTATTCTGCGTTCTGGCTGCTCTTTTATTAGGAGGCTTCTGGGGCGGACTTGCCGGTGCAGTCGGCATGACCATCGGCGACCTGACTACCATTTATGTAACCAGCGCTCCCAAGACTTTTATCTTAAAGTTCTGCATCGGTCTCATTGTCGGTCTGGTCGCCCACAAGATTTTCCATCTTGTTAAATGCACCGGTAAGGGGAAAATTATCGGGGTTACGGTATTTGCTTCCGTATGCGGCATGGCTTTTAATGTAGTTGCCGATCCTTTGGTCGGTTATCTGTATAAAACCTACCTTCTCGGTGTTCCCCAGGACATTACCAAAACCCTGCTGAAAATTGCCCAGCTCACCACTTCCGTCAATGCGGTAGTCGCTGTTGTCTGCGCTTCCATTTTCTATCTGGCTCTGCGTCCCGCACTGAAAAAAGCCGGTCTTCTGGCGGATGTAAAGTAGGAAATACGAAAACTGTCACCATAAAGCTTAGATTTTCGGGAGTCCTTTTATGAAACCTTTTAAAATGGCAATGATTAATGATTTAACCGGATTCGGCCACTGCTCTCTTGCAGTGGCTATTCCTATTATAAGTGTTATGGGTGTGCAGGCATGTCCCGTGCCCACCGGTATTTTTTCCAATCACATGGCTTTTCCGGAATGGCATTATACGGATTTTACCCATGAAATGTCTTCCTACCTTTCGGTCTGGGAACGGCTTTCCCTTTCTTTTGACGGCATTTCCTGCGGATTTTTGGGAAATGAAGCGCTTATCCCCACACTCTCCGGCTTTTTCAGACAACAGAAGGAAACCTACGGAACCTGTATCCTGCTTGACCCGGTTATGGGGGACCACGGCAGGGCTTATTCTTCCGTTACTCCTTCCTATCAGAAGGCACTTACCGGTCTCTGTTCCCTTGCAGACATCCTCACACCCAATCTGACGGAAGCCTGCTTTCTGACCGGCACCGCATACCCGGAAGAGCTGCTTACCGATGCTTCCGGTGCGCTGCTCTCCGGTCAGTCCGATGCTTCCGGTACGTTGTTCTCCGGTCTGTCCGGTGCTTCCGACAGGTCAGAGCCGCTTTTATTGCTGCTGTCCGGCATGGCAGCAAAGCTGCACGGCATGGGCATCGGCAAGGTTGTCATCACCGGCATCAAAATAGGAAACTTCTTTGGCAATTATGTATCTGTTTCCGGCAGCGGCGAGCTTCTTTTTTCTCCTGCCGGC
>ERZ780100.272-NODE-272-length-27322-cov-6.239924_pt1 | contig 27322 bp, 18 predicted proteins | sample MGYA00511573_ERZ780100 | MGnify/ENA primary metagenome ERZ780100 (study PRJEB29588, sample SAMEA2161876) | human gut metagenome | biome: human gut; feature: human-associated habitat; material: faeces | place: Denmark | collected 2008/2010 ...
CCGAGGGGCGGGATTTAGGGTGAGGGTAACGTGCACATAAAAAGTGCGTTGGGCTTACAGCCTTCGAACGAGAGACAACCCTCAAATTCGCACTAACGTTCAACAAGTTTGACAACTTGCAAACTTTAAATATTGATGAAATGACCATTATCTCCATTTCTTTCTCGATTCTTCTGGCGCTGCTCATAATCGGCACCATCGTCGTCATCATCTTCAACAACGGAGACTCGTCGAAAAAAATCGCCTGGCTTCTGATTATCACGATATTGCCGATAGTGGGGCTTCTGCTCTACTTCATGGTCGGCATCAATTTCCGCCACTCGTGGTTTTTCAAGAGGAAGCATCAGAAGTTCATCAAGGTATTCGGAGAGAAGGCCAATGACAAGGTACTCAAACTGCTTTTCGGGCACGAGAAGGACAATCTCATACGTCGTGATTACAAGACGCTTACCAAGCTTCTGGCATGCGACGGTTCCACATGCGTGACCGACGGTAACGGTCTGGAAATCATCACGTCGGGGCATCGCAAGTTCGAGTTGCTGATGGAGGATCTGCGCAACGCCAAGGAGTCCATCCACATGGAATATTTCTATTTCCGTCAGGACCAGGGCAGCAAGCAGATCAAGGAAATGCTGATGCAGAAGGCTCGTGAAGGGGTGAAGGTCAGGTTCATACACGAGAATATCGCCAATATCGTCATCCGTCCGAAGTATTACAATGAGATGAAAGAGGCGGGTGTCGAGGTGGAGAAGTTCACCAAGCCAAGGTGGCCGCTCGTGAATCTCGTCACGCAGCTGAACTACCGAGACCATCGTAAGATAGTGGTAATCGACGGGCGTATCGGCTATACCGGAGGCATGAATATCAGCGATGACTATTTCGTGAGATGGCGCGACACGCACATGAGAATCACGGGCAATGCCGTGGCAGGACTGCAGTACAGTTTTCTCAATTCCTGGATTACGGCAGATGGTGAGGTGGACAATGATTTCACGAAGTATTTTCCGATGTGCAAGGAGGATGAATCTTCGGAACCGGCAATGGACACCACGGCAAAAGGCATTGAAAATGAGAGCATTGACATAGACAACGATACCGAAGGCAATGGTATTGCCGAGGCATTGGCGAAGACTCCGATCCAGAGTTTGGACATGAATTTCAAGCTGAAGGGGAAGGACAAGCTCATCCAGATCGTCCCGGACGAGCCGGAGTCGCGTTGGCCGAACATCCACATGGGTGCGGTCTGGGCTGTCCAGCATGCGAAGAAGTACATTTATATCCAGACGCCGTATTTCGTTCCTCCTGAACCGATGCTGCAAGCGCTTCAGTCTGCGGCACTTAGCGGTGTGGATGTCCGGGTCATGGTGCCGAAAAAGGCGGACCTTTTCTTCATGGGCCCTGCCAACAGGTCGTATTTCACGGAGTGCCTGGAGGCCGGGATAAAGATTTATGAGCGTTCCGGAAGGTTCATCCATTCAAAGACGTTCGTAAGTGACGATTATCTTTCCGAAATCGGTTCTGCAAATATGGATTTCCGGAGTTTCAACCTGGATTATGAGTTGAATGCCTATGTCTACGATGTCACGGCGGCGAAGGTAAACAAGGCCATTTTCCTCAAGGACATGGAGGCGTCACACGAGGTGACCCTGGAGGACTGGATGGCCCGGCCATGGTACCAGCAGTTCGGCCAGAAGGTCATCAGGCTGTTCGCGGCGCTGCTGTAGTTTTCGGTCATGACGTGCGTAAAAACGGCTGATTTACTCACGTCAGCACAGTTTTCGTGCATGACGTGCGCAAAAAACGTTTTATCGCTCACGTCAGCATGATATTTTACCTCTGCATCACTGCCGCGGCCTCGCGAGATATAAGGCTTGCATGAGGCAAGAGACTATTTCACCGGGCGCCTTTCCGACGGTTACAGTCGCGGCAGAGCATCTGACAATTCTCGGCAGTAGTTCGGCCTCCGTCACGCCATGGGGTAATGTGGTCAGCCTCCATCTCACTGATACCCAAAACCTCATCCTTACGTAGACATTCAGGATTGGCACAATGCCCTCCTTGGCGTTCATAGACTTCGCGTTTGGTATTTTCATCGAATGCCCTGAGATCCAGATGATGCTCATCACCATCCAGGACATAGGAATAAATTCCGGATTTTTTCTTGATGTCACTATCCATCATCAGTTTCTTGATTCTATTTTCAAGAGCTTCAGTATCAATGATTTCTTTACCGTATTTATTATACAATTCACCCCAAGGGACGCCCTTCATTTCCTTTCGATATGTCTTGAATGTAGCATTTACCCACTGGATGACGTTAGTAAAATAAAGCCACAACTCATTTGCGTTCGGATCATGCTGGTGCTTGCCCATATACGTTTCAATGTTTCCATGAGAAATCCAACGGATGGTCGTTTCAAGGAAATCCTGACGGATGGGAGAACCGTTGAGATATCTGCTTCCTATGCCGTATGCCGCACAACCGCTTTTGCTGAAATATCGTTTGGCATCAGCCAGCCACGGGCCACAATAAACGGCATTGCGAAGCTCCTGGTCCATTAGCTTAGCACCCGCGATATTGATTGTCTTGAACCATTGCAATTTTTCGCTGTCGGCTCCGGTGCAGACATAAATCATCAGTTCATAATCCAATATACGGTCCTGCTCATCATCGGTAAGATTGCAGAAGGACTTGAAGGCAAAGCTGAAATCATTGTTCACATACTGGCAAAGAGAAATCGTACGTTGTTGTCCGTCAATGACTTCGAATGTTCCGTCTTCTCTGGTAGCCCAATACATGACGTTAAGCGGAAATCCTTTCATGACGGTGTCAATGACTGCGGCTCTCTGCTTGTCATCATATACGAATTCCCTCTGATACGGAGGTCTGATATCCAGTTTGCCGGAATATCCCTTCACTCCGCCTTCTTCATGGTCAATGTAACCGGCGGTGAGTTCCCTGACGGTTATTTTTTTCAATGTTATATTCATGGTGAGATTAGTGTTTTTTACGTATTAGAATTCGTGAGTATACCCTTTTTCCGTGTACGACGCCACAACCTCCTCTATCTTCAGGAAGAGGAGTGTATCCCAATTCATTGAGGATCTCTTTTGGGGCGCTTGCCCTTGTATTACCAGAAGCCTGCCATATAATTTCGAATTGGTCAGGATTATATTTATCAAGAAATGTTACCGGAACCCCCATAATACCATCATAATCACAAGGAATATCGGCTGTAACATTCACATTGATTGCGTCGTAATTATCATACTTTGGATATTCTTCTTCGGAATACTTTTTGTACAAAATTAATTCCTCATGTCGCTTTTGAATATCAAGATTAGTATACCAGGTAACCCCTGAAACACGAATCATTCCTTCTCTATGATCACCAGCAGTCGCAACATCTAAATATTTAGAGTAAAAATGTCCAGCATTACCTTTAAATCCAAAGCCTAACCACAATCTATTTTCTTTTAGAAGTGGAAATATCTCTTTGCAAATTATGGCATTTTGATTTCCAATGATTATGAACTTCTTGTCATACTTAATGAGCTGAGCTACATACTCCCTGAACAAGCTGAACGGAGGGTTGGTGACCACAATATCCGCCTGCTTGAGCAATTCTATACACTCCTGACTACGAAAATCGCCATCTTCTTCGAGATTATGAATTCCAATTTCCTCCGGACTTGGAATCCTGTCACCATCTTTGTCACCATTATACTCCAAATAAATCGCTGATTCACAGTCATTCATGCTCAATATGTTCATATCCTGACTCTTATAGCATGTTGTAATCAGTTTCTTCAGTCCAAGATATTCGAAATTGTACGAAAAATAATGAAAGAAATTGCTTACACGTGGATCATCGCAGTTGCACAAGACGGTCTTGCCTTTAAAATGCGACTTGTAATGACGTAATTCATTTTCAATGTCCGACAGCTGTGTGTAGAACTCGTCCTTTTTCGCCTTGTTGGCAGCATGGAGATTCTCGTTATTTGCCATATTGACTGATAGTTACAGCATTACTATCAGTCGCTTCAGCGCAACAAGAAGGGCGTGAGCTTCTTATTGCGTTTACCAAGGTAGCCCAGGAAGGAAACCTTAAACCTACATAAGATACTCACACCCGAAATCGGATGCGAGCATTGCCATTATCGTAGGTTTAAGGAATCTCCTTCCACATATGAGATTCCCTTACTAATTATTTCTTCGTTTATTTCCTAAAAAAGTTTCCTGGGCTTTTCGGTAAACGCGAAATAATAGCAAATGCTTCGTTATAAAAATTATGTCTTGCTACGCGGAACCTTCCGCATACACAAATATAAGTCTTTTTTGCGAATGTCCAACTTTACAGTAGCGGTCAACGGAAAACTGAACAAGTTGACAGGCGCAATTTTGCACAATCATTTATCTTTCAGTCATTTACAGCATTAAACCCCTGCCAAGTCTCATGAAAAAACATGGGACTTGGCAGGGGGCGATTGCGCATAAAGTAGAGCTATACTATTGTGACACAGCAGGTTATACAATTACCTGCAAGCATCCATGCCTGCCAAGTGGTTCAGAAAAAACGTAGCGGCGGAGAGAGTGGTATAAAAAACTCTTACGCGTGGAGGTGGAAGAGGCGGCGGTAGATAGCCAGGAGGTAGCGGCGGAGAGGGATGCGGTGCCAGATGCGGACATTCAGGAGGTTCAGGCGGGTGTAGGGATTTATGGGAATGCGGCCCTTCTTGAGGATGGTCACTACGCGGCCGAAGATGTCGGAAGTGGGACAATGTTCGCGGCAGATGGCGCCATCACCCTGCATAACAGCCTGGTTACCATCCAATTGGATAATGCGGTGGAGAATATATCGGCCGGCGACACGAAAAAGGACAATGTCTCCTACGGCCAGAGGGCGGGCATCGGCCAGGGGCTCAAGTTCCACGGAATCCCGGTCTCCACGTATGAAGGGGAGCATGCTCACGCCCTTGACGGGGATGGTTACATTCTTGCCTTCGCGGAGGATCCGGAGGACTTCCGCGAAAAATATGTCATTGCTGATAACTACTTTCTCCATAACTGTCTGCCGGACTATCTCCGGACTACAATACAAAGTTACGAAAATTTCAGTACCTTTGTCTTCCCGCGAAGCAGGAGACACCTGCACGGCGGACAAATGACCATTCTGAAACTAAGAACATGAAAATCAAGGACGGCTTCGTATTGCGCGAAATCTGCGGAGAAAAAATCATCTCCGGAGAAGGACTGAACCAGGTAAATTTCAGTAAATTCATAAGGCTCAATGACTCTGCGGCATTTCTGCTGAAGAAGGTTGAACATGAAGAATTTACGGCAGAGACATTGGCAAAGTTGCTCTGTGAGGAATATGAAATTTCAGAGGAAATCGCGGCCAAAGACGCCGAGGCTCTCTGCAAAAGTCTGGTAGAAGCAGGAATAGTCGAAGAATAATGAACGAGATAAAGCATTTCTGTACAGGAGGATTGCACTTCAGTGTCGAACTGGATGCACCCTGGCATTTCATGGAATATACGGCACCGGTAGCGGAGCGCATACAGAAAGCGGCTGCCGGGGAAGTGCCGGACCTGCTGCCCACCAGAGCGGGAGATGAAATTCCGGCACGGACACTCGTGAAAAGCCGAAGCGAATTGCCGGGGAATTTCAATGCACATACATTGGATTTCTCTCAATATGAGCCATTTGCGACAGCTCCGTCCGATGAAGAAATGCTGAGATTCAAGGTAGCTGGAGACACACCTGAATGGGCTGCGGACATCAGCGACGCGGAACTCATAATGGACGTTTCGAACATTGACCCCGGATATAAAATCTATAGACGCGGGAACGACACCATATTCGAATTTCTGAAAACAAACGGTATCAGGAGCGGATTTCTGAAAGTTCCGGAGAACTGCCGCGCCTGCGAATTCACGGCAGAGGCAGGAACCAGGCCATACGCTGCAATGTCATTGATAGACTTCGCATTACGCATCGCATGCACCTATATCTCATCACGTTACGGCGCATTGATGATACACTCCTCGGTCGTCAGCATTGACGGTAAAGCGAACCTTTTCCTGGGCGCGAGCGGAACAGGAAAAAGCACGCACAGCCGACTTTGGCTGGACAATATTCCTGGGGCGGAGCTGGTCAATGACGACAACCCGATTCTCCGCGTCGAAAACGGGCAGGTGTTCGTCTACGGCACGCCTTGGAGCGGCAAGACACCTTGCTACCGCAATGTGAAAGTACCGGTAGGGGCAATCGTAAAACTCAGCCAGGCGCCGCAGAACAGCATCAAACGACTGAAAGGGCTGGACGCTTACGCAAACATCGTCGGTTCCGTGTCAAGCATCCGCTGGTCACGCAAGATCATGGACGAAATCACATCCCTGATGTCGCAGATTGCCATGACCACGCCTTGTTTCGCAATGGATTGCCTTCCCGACAGCGAAGCAGCCTTCACCTGCCGGGATGGTATCATAAACGGCACAAACCACTCATAGAACTACTCACTCACCTCAGCGCTACGCGACTTTCCGAAGAAACGGTCGATAACCAGAGCGATGGCAGCATCTCCGCTGACATTGCAGGCAGGACCATAGCCGTCGAGAGCCAGGTAGATGGTCATCATGAGAGCGCATTGGTCAGGCGTAAAACCCAGCACCGACTCCAGCAGCCCGATGGAAGCCATAAGAACACCGCCCATCACGCCAGGAGCGGCAACGGCTGCCACGGCCTGGAGAAGAGCGAAGTTCAGGAAAAGTCCGAAAGAAAGCGGGATACCGCACATGTAAGCTATTGCTACTGAGGTAACTGTAAGCTTTATCGTAGAACCGCACATGTGTACTGTTGAGCAGAGCGGCACCACGAAATCAGCAATATCCTTGCGAGTCCCGTTCTTTATGGCACACTCCAGCGTAACCGGAATCACCGCCGAGCTGGAACAAATGGAAAAGCCCGTAAGATAAGCCGGAAGGATGTTCCACAAACACTTGAACGGATTTTTTCCGGAAAGGGCACCGGCAATCAGATATTGAAGCACCAGATAGCAGATGGACAGTACCACGCCAGTACCGATGATTTTCACACCCGAACCGAGCACCACGGAAAGTTTTCCGGCAGCGCTCATTTCGCACATCATCGTGAAAATATAGAACGGCAGAAGCGGGATGATCACCTTCTCAATGGTGAGTTTCACAATCTCCCCGAACTCATCGAAGCCCTTTTTCAATCCGGTCGCACCGGTCACGATAATGCCGACACCCACCATGAAAGACAGCAGCAATGCTGTCAGGATGTCGCACACCGGAGGAATCTTCAGTTCAATGAAAGGAGTGAAAGTCTTCCCTTCGGCAGCGGACGTCGCAATCTCTCCGACTTCCAGATAATGAGGGAACAATGTCGTGGCGAAGCCGTATGAAAACAATCCGGCACCGACCGTAGAGACGTATGAAATAATCATCACGGCGATCAGCATTTTCCCGGCACCGCGTCCCAGATTCGCCACGGACGGCGTCACCAGGCCCAGCACCAGAAGCGGCACGATAAATTTCAGGATTTGTGCGAAAAAGACATTGAAAGTCTTCAGGATGCGCACCAGCACATCAGGCGCGACAATGCCCAGAAGTGAGCCCAAAAGTATGGCAATCACCACCTTGGGGAAAAGTCCCAATTTAATTTTCTTCATCACTATTTCATTTTGCAGATTACGGAACTGACACCCTTGATGGTAATCACAAGTCCCTGTCCGGAAGATTTCATGGAAATATTCTCCGGAGCACCCCAAACCACAGATTCCATACCGTCATATCCGGTAATGGTGCATTTAGCTTTTTCCGCGCGGGGATTTATTACCACAAGATATTTCTCCCCATTGGCAGAACGCTCATACACAGCAGGATACGGCTGGTCAGGGTCACTTGCATATTTCCAGTCACCTGTATTGCCAAGAGCAGGTATCGACGCTCTGAGAGCCAGAAGACCCTTAGTCCAGGAATACATTGAACTGGCATCATTGATTTCATTTTCGACGGTCGGACGGGTCGGACTCGGGTCAATCGGGAGGTAGAGTTTTTCCGGCGCGCAGGTGGAAAATCCTGCGGTCGGGCCATCGCCCCATTGCATCGGGGTACGCTCCGCAGACCTGTCACGGCTGCCCTCGACAGCCGGTACGCCATCCATCGACCTCATGCCGATTTCCTCGCCATAATAGACAATCGGCACCCACGGCATTGTCAGGAAAAACGTCATCATGGTTTTAAGTTCCTCCGGGTCAGAACGTTGGTTACGGTTCATACGCCACGTGTCATGACTGGAAGTAGGCATGCATGGGAAACCCTGGCCGAGAGTCTTGCGATACATCTCCGTGAAAGGAATCACGAAAGAGGAAATCTTGCCCTTCCCTGCCTTGTCAAACCAGCAGTCACAAGGCGGATAAATCCCGGTTGAAGGATCGGCATTGCGGCGAGTGTTATAGACCAGGTCACGGTACATCGTCTTGCCGCAGCCATTGTGACGGATGATGTCAATATCGAAGCCGCACGAAATGGATTCGACCGGGCTGGACCATTCGGAAAGAAATATTCTGTCAGGATAATTCGCTGAGGTCCAGGCAAATATCTCATCCCAAAGCTTTCTTACACCATGGAATTCCTCATCATCGCCCTTCACCAGTGACCATGCCAGGTCACAGCGGAAACCGTCAACCCCCTTGTCGAACCAGAAGGCAATGATGTTCTTAAGTTCCTGGCGTACAGCCTTCGGGCCCGGCGCATCGTAGGACTGCTCCCAAGGACGCGACGGTTCAGGAGAAAGATAGCCGTAATTCAATGCCGGCTGGACATCATAGTAATTCTTCATGTAACGGGCACCGCGGGGATAATTGCAGTCCACCCATTTCTTCTTTTCAGAGTCACGCGGTTTGCCGTCCTTGCTGTCCATCCATATATAATAGTCGCTGTAATGGCCGTTCCTGTCGCCATTTGCAGATTCCACGAACCACGGATGCTTGTCGGAAGTGTGTCCGGCAACCAGGTCCAGGCAGATGCGCAGCCCCTTCGCATGGGCATCCTTGACCAGATTTTCCAAATCAGTATTGGTCCCGAAACGCGGGTCGACCTTATAGTAGTCCGTAATGTCATAGCCGCCGTCCTCGAACATGCTGCAGAACACCGGACTAATCCATATTGTATTGAAACCCAGCGTTTTCACATAGTCCAGCTTCGAGCGGATGCCTTCCAGGTCGCCATAACCGTCGCCGTCGCTATCCTTGAACGAAGACGGATAAATGTGATAGACGGCAGCATTGTCAAGCCACTTCGGATAGGTCTGCACCTTATCAGGGCCATCAAGTCCAAGGCCTTTCCAATCATTGCAGGTGCCGCCTTTCACGCCCCATCCGATGAGCTGCTCCACAAGTTTTTCATCACCGACAGGGATGCCGTAGCACTCCACCGTCAAGCCCTTCGCATGACAATAATCCACGAATTCCTTGGTCAGGTCTGTCGATTTCGGCCTGATTACCAAGTTCTTGACCCTAAGGCTGCAAGTGTCCACATCCTCTTTCGTATAACGTCCGCCAGCCTTCATGAACTGCAACGGTGCATCAGTAAGCTTCGAGGCGGTCAAGATGGAATTCCAGTTGAACGAAGTAAGCACATATTTCCCGTCGAAGCCGAAATCGTGAAGCATCTCGATTGTCTTGCGGATGCCTTCCTCATTCACCCTTTTCAGCTCGACATAAGGCGTCAATCCGCCCTCGCGGCAAGCCTCCAGATAGGTCGCGAACGTAGGGATTTTCAATGTCTTGGCATATTTCTCGTCCCAGCCATAGCCACCGTCAATCCAGAATTTCTGCAATTCATTGAAAGTGTATTGCGACACCATGCCGGTACCGTCAGTGGTGCGGTCCAGTTTCTTGTCATGCATGCAGACGATAATCCCGTCCTTCGTCATCTGCACGTCGGTTTCCATGCCGCCGTAGACCGGAATTTCCGCAGCCTTGCTGAAGGACAATGATGTATTTTCAGGGTATCTGGCCGCAATTCCCCTGTGAGCCTGCAGTACGAATTCGCGGGAAACCGGCTTTACAGGTTTCAATTCCGCAGCCCATCCTCCGCCAGGCGCCATCTTCACCTCAACCTTGCGGGAAGCCGGAACAGAGCACGTAACCTTCTTGTAATCAGTAGCTATACGGTGGGCATTGACCCCATCCTGATATATTGTCATGGTATAGTCCCCTGCCGGAAGGAAGCTGAGGTCGAGCTCCAATGCGCGGCTGTCCCAATTGGTCATTGCCCCGACATACCAGCGGTCGCCCTTTCTGCGGGCCATGGCGACATATTCGGCGACTTTGCCGTCGAGCGCGACGGTTTCATCCCACACAGTCGGTATTGCCGAGATGAAATCGGTGCACTCCTGCTCCGCACGGTAATTGTTCGGAGAATCGCACATCATGTTCAGCGGCGATTCGAAAATCACGTATTCTGCCAGCTGGTGGCAACGTGTTCCCTGACTCATCGGTTCGGTGCGGATCGGGCGGTAATTCTTCTTGACGGCATTCCGCATGGCGCCCTGTGTATAATCCATCGGGCCTGCCACCATTCTGATGAACGGAATGGTCACGTCATAGGTCACGTGGTCCACATCCGTGGCGCTCCATTTCATCTGTTCCAGACCGAAAACGCCCTCGAAATTCACCACGTTGGGATATGTGCGCTGAAGTCCCGTAGGCTTGTATGCTCCATGGAAGTTCATGAGCATGTGATACTTGGCACACATTGCGGCAGCATCGCGGTACCATTCCACCATCTTCTGGTCATCGCGGTTCATGAAGTCCACCTTGAAGCCTTTCACGCCCATTTCCGAGAAACGGCGGCAGACATTTTCCATATCCTTGGTGAACGGATACCATCCCGCCCAGAGGATAATGCCGACTCCACGTTTTCTGCCATATTCGATAAGTTCCTGTAAATCAATCTCCGGTACCACCTGCGTAAGATCATTGGCATACTTTACGGCCCAGCCCTCATCGAGAATCACATACTCGATCCGGTTCTCGGCGGCGAAGTCAATGTAGTACTTGTAAGTGTCGTTGTTCACGCCCGCCTCGAAGTCTACGCCCTTGATATTCCACGCGTTCCACCATTCCCACGCTACCTTTCCCGGGCGCACCCAGGACCAGTCCGCGTCAGCATCCGCCGGCGTCGCAAGTTTCCAGACAATGTCGGAGTCCGTCAATTCCTTGTCGGATGAGGCTACCGCAATGACTCTCCACGGGAACTCCGCACCGGGCTTGCACTCGGCAATGTAGTCCTTTCTGGAATTGACCATTTCCTGCACCATGTTGTGTCCTCCGATTTCCACATCGTCAGGCACACGGGCGAAATAGCCGCTCAGGGTCTCCCCAGTCCCCTTCTTGTAATTATACAGGAACATGCCGGGATAATCCATCAGGTCCGCTTCCGTAATCACAACGCTCTTGCCCTCGGGACATTGTACCAGAATCGGCGCAATGCTCCATCTGTCAATCCATTCCGAAAGTTTGGAACAGGTATAAGGGCATTGGAAATCATTGACAAGGATATCCTGGAGCGAGCCTTTCCATTTCTTGTTCACATACGGGATATACGCGGTGCGGTCCTCCGGGAAGCGGAAATCTGCCTGTTCGTCAGACACGATGAACGGCTTTTCGGAACAGGAGATGAAACGGTATGCGCAACCCTCGTCATAGGCGCGGAACACAGCCTTGAAGCCCTTGAATTCGAGCGTAAGTTCATTGAACTTTTCCTCGACCTCGGATTTCTTGTAGACCGGTGACTTCACGGTCCTGTCCACACTGCGGGTGCGGGCGCGTTTCAATGTCTGACCGGGGGCTCCATAAACGGTACCGTCCTGCAAAGTCATTGACATTCTGGAGTTTTCAAGCAGCAGAACGCCATCGTGGAGGACGTCGTACGAGAGGCCTTCCCCGACATGGATCTTCATTTCTAGCCTGCCGTCCGGTGATGTGAGATTATATTGTTTCGGCGCCGCGCCAAGCGACAAGGTCATGAACGCGGCAAGCAGAAACGTAAGTAAGTTCTTCATATAAGTCTATGTCTATCAAAGTTTAAAGGTACAGGTCACAGGATAATGGTCGGAAATGAATGTCTTTCCATAATCATGGCCGTTCACCGTGATGAAGTCCATGGATTCCGCCCCGCGATAGAAAATATGGTCGATGTTTCCTATTTTCTTGTTGTAGGTCAGGTCGAATCCGTTGAAGCTGACAGCGCCGTCATAGTATGCCGCTTCGTCTCGCGCAGACCACATGTATTCCGTAAGCGGTTCCAGGCTGTAGGCGCCGTTTCTGGTCGATCCGTCATAGAGAGAGCAGTTCAAATCGCCGACCACGAAGACGGACGCCTTCTGTTCTCCGACGAGCTTTTCTATCTGGGAGACAATCAGTTGCGATGCCTTACGCCTAGGTTCAATGTTGAAGATCTTGTTTCCCTCGGCATCCGTGACTTCAGGGTCATGGGTAAAATGCGTGTCGAAGAAATATATTATCTGTCCATTGGCCTTGACCTTCAGTTTCGTCCAGACGCAGCCGCGGACCTGCCATCCTGAAGCGCCGAAAGGATAATGGACAGGCTTCCCGGGGTCTTCTTCATTGTAATAGAAGACGCCGGCATCCAGTTTCTCGAAACGCGACTTCCTGAACATGATGAGGTTAGGAGGAAGATGGTCCTGCAGCACAGTCGGGTTCGAGCCGTCATATTCAGCCACGCGAAACACCTCATACTCAGGCAGAAGCGCCATGTCAACGGCAGTTTCGGCCTTGGCTTCCTGCATGCCGACAATGTCCGGCTGAGTGTCGCTCAGCATTGCGATATAAGCATTGCGCCGGTTGCACCAGAGGGAGTCTCCGGTATCACTTTCACCATTCCTCACATTGGAAGACATGACTTTTATGACAGTCCTGCCGCCGTCTGGAAGTGTGGATATTTCGGTCTGCGGTTTTTCGGTTTCTGCTTTCGAGCACATCACTGCCAAAAAAGCCACAGCTATTATAAATGTCTTTCTCATAATCAGTTATATCTTATAGCGAAGTAGTCGATACCATTTCAGGATTTCGTTCCGTCAGTCACCGTTCCCTCTCCGAAATACAGGGTATTGGAAACTCTGCTTGCCGGACGCAGACGAAGATAGACTTTGTCCTTGCCAAGCATTTCCAGAGGCAGGACGAAATCGTATTGCTTGAATGCAGGGAGCTGCCATTCGCGCTCCTGACCGTTCAGCACGCCGTCCGGAACCACATAGTCCGCCACCTTTTTCCACACGGATTCATCATTCAGGTCGAAGGTATCGGACCACGAAACCGTCCAGTTATATGGAGCATTGCCCACATTGCTGGTTATGGCGCTGTACGATGTAAACTGCATCGAAAGGTGCTGTGCAGCAATGTCTTTCGTAGAGAATTCCACGATCCATGACTCAGCCGGAGCATCTTCACCTTTCCACCAGTTTTTCGACATCCATCCGTCATAAAGTTTCACGGACACGCCATTGTATGTATTCTTCTTATTGGATGCGACCTTGCCCTTGCCGTCGCTGTTCGTACCGGAATAGTCGAAGACATATCCGTCCGCAAACGAGTAGCCGAGAGGCTGGTCGATGGAGCTGTCGAAACCGATATGGCCCTTGAACGGAGCGACTCCTGAATTGGTTCCGGTCCAGCCGATATAGTTGAATGTTGAAGGACAATTAGTTACGGCATCGCCTGATGTATGGAAGAATCGTGCGGAAGCCTGGCCGTCAGTGGCATTGAAATAAGACATGCCGTTTTCCCCGGTCCGGAAGCCCGTAGCATAGCGGAACTCCGCCAGGATGTTGGAGAAGGACTTTTCCTTGTCGAAGGCAATGTCGGAATAAGACTGGTGACGGATCTGGTAGCGGCCGATATTTCCGCTAAGTTCCTCATCATCATTGTCCCCATATACGTAGTTAGGGAAAAGTTCATGCACGATCACGCCGGACAATGTTCCCGACCCGTACGGGAGCCGCACGCCGTCCCTGCGGTACGGACAAGTGGTGTTCGTATAAGTGTATATGCTGCTGCCTTCGGCATCGCGCACGAGCCTCGGATATTTCGAAATCATACCCTTGCCCGAGGACAATGTATATGCGTCATTGAGCGGTGTCAATGCTCCTTTACGTACCGCGAACTCACAGTCTTTCAGCGTAATATAAGTATAGATATCAGCATCCGTGAGCTCGGAGATAAATTTTTCGCGCTCAGGCAAATTGCTTGAAAATCCGGTTTCACGACCAACGATGTTGGAGGATGTCAGGCCGGTGATTTCATAACGTTCAGGGTCCGTTTCCTTGGTCAATGAGGTGCCCTTCAGAAGAAGCGTCACCTTGTCCGCAAATGTGAAGACATTGTCCTCTTCGGTCACAGTCTGCACGAGAAAGCCATAATTGCCGTCGAGACTTTCGAGGTAGAATTTCTTCTTGTAGGAAGTATTGTCCGAGGCGGTCAATGAGAGTTTCTCGTTCTCGCCGACATTGCCGGAGGCCCGGTTGCTGACCACATAGCCCTCAACGATAAGGTAATCATTGATTCCCACTGTCTGTCCGTCCTTGCCCATGGCGCGCACGTCCGCGAATGACATCGTCTTGCCGATGCCGTCGTTTCCGGTCTTCTGGATAACGTACAATGTCTGGCCGTATTCCGTTCCGAAACCGTCTGTATAGTAGACCTTTACGGAGGCTGTGCGAAGGTTGTCCGATGACGGGTTAGCCTTGTAATCCAGCTTTACCTTGTCGCCGTCGATGCTTATCGCGTCTATCCACCCTTCTTCTCCGGAATAGGATATCTGATACTTGATGTCTTGATAATCAGAGATATTGGAGGTGTATGCCACCTCGCCGTTGCCCGCGGTGCTGCCGTTCAGGACAAGCGAGCCGGACGCAAGTTTTATGGACGGTTCACGTTTTCCGAGCTGCTTCACATATACGGTGTCGGTACGTGAACTTGTCTGCACGAGGAGTTTCACCATACGCGCATAATCATCGTTCTGGTCACACTCGATACGGAAACTGCAGTCGCCGTCGAACGCTATCTGCCTGCAGACCTGATATGTGTCCAGGTCACGGATCCGCATCCAGTTCGCCTCGATGCCGTCGACGTATGATATGACACATTCCTGGTTGGAAAGCACTCGAATTTCCTTCTTCAGGTCAGAGACTACCTTGCCGTCGGAATATTCGATTTTCGCCGGGAATTGAATCTCAGACTGGGATATTCCGAATTCCTTGAATTCGAATTTCTCCACCTTTTCCTCAGTGCAGGCCGTCATGGCCCACGCTGAAGAAACGGCTAGCAAAATATATGACAATCGTCTCATATCCATTATTTTACATATTTGACAGCAACGGCGCCGAAACGGAAGTACTGACCCTTGTTCTTCTTGTCCGGAACGAAGGTGACATGCGCCGTGTACTCTCCTGTACCGAAATCAATGGTGGTGTCATCTGCAGCGGTAAGCCTGAGCGAAACCTTTTCCTGGCCTGCGATTTCCGCCGGGAGGTCAATGCAGTATTCGTCAAGTGCAGACGGAAGGCACATCAGGGCAGAAGTTTTCTTAGGAAGCGGACGTATGAACACTTTTTCGACAAGTTTGTATTCACCGCCATTGACAGAATACATCAGGTTCCAGTTCACAGGTGCCTGCCCGGTAATGTCCTCTGTCGTTTTCCCGAGAGCGGAAGAGAACACGAAATAGAGTTTCTTGCCGACGCATTCCTTGGTGGAGAATTCCCACGCCACATAATTGCCGGCCGCACCGTCTTTCCACCATGTTCCGTCATAACGCATTCCGCGCAATCTGTCTCCAGCCGAATCAGGCTTCCCTTTATAATTCAGATAAGAGTCTGTCTGATTGATTGTTACGGCGTCACTGCTCATAGTGCCGGTACCGGAAGATGAAGGGAAAGTATTGCCATCCTTATGGTTGCCCGGACCATCCGGGAAGAACCATTCCACAAGTGTGCCGCTGAATCCGGCATCACCTAATGCAATGTCCGACAGCTCCATAGGACGTATCTGATATTTCCCGAGAAGCTTGGCATCGTGGAATTCCGTAGTCGTGTTCACGATGACGCCGGAGATATCACCGGAACCCTTAGGAACGCCATTGGCAGTGAGCCACCACTTGGTGTCGCTGTTCACGAGCATATTGATCTTTTCACCTGACTTGTCATTCAAAATCCTGTAATCGAGATTCTGATACTTGGTGTCAATCCAGGTCGTTCTTATGTTGTTGTAACTTCCATAGCTGAATGCGATTTCCACATCTTTGAGAGTCACCCAAGTATATATATCGTCATCTGTAAGTTCGCCGACAGTTTTCTTACGCGCAGCGACCGCTACATTTTCCTCGACCGCTACAGCATTGGCATTCAGCCCTTTGAGAGTGTAGCGCACTGGAGCATCCTCACGGACAAGCGTCAGGCCATTGAGAGAAATCTTCACTTTGTCGCCTTTCTTGAGAGTATTGTCCGCAGCGGCAGCGAACTTCAGACGGAAGCCGTATTTGCCGTCCGCCGACTGCACGTAATTGGTCTTCGCGGATTCATCAGCATCGTAGGCATCCGGAGCGGTCATCGGATTGGTCTCCATGTTTTCCATTCCGGCATCTGCCACAGCCACAGCCTCGAACCAGTCGCCGTCAAATGTATATTCACCGGCAGAGGCAAGCAAGCCGCGGAGTTCCTCGAAGGTGTACTGCTTGGACGGCTGCATCTGCGTGATGCTCAATGTCGCAACCACATTTTTCTCGGCAAGTTCCGCCTTGATGACTGCCTTGCGCTCTGCCTTTACGGTATTCTCCGCCACCTTGAAGGTGAGGTTTTCTTCCGTAGCGGCAAGGTCCGTAATCCAGTCAGACTGAGCGCCTTCGTATTCCACGGAGAGCTTGAAAGCCGGCATGAACGTACCCAGAACACAATCCCAAGGAACAGTTTTCACAGCCTCGTAAGCCTCCACCGTCATCGACGTCTCGTCCAGGACAAGATGTCCGGCCTGAGCCGTCTGCGAAATAGTGGCTACCGCCCGATAAACGTTCTTGTCAATGTCGGTGTATTCCAATGACAATGCCGCTGTCCTCTCCTGTCCGGTAGTGTTTTCGGCAACATTGAAATTCAATTTTCCTCCCTCTATCTTGAGATCCGTAATCCAGTCTTCGGATGCGACAGCCTTGATTTCATCTTCAGGGACATTGGCATTGAATTCGAGCGCATCGGAAACCGCCCATGCGATGTAGGTCTTTTCGGTAACGGCGAAACTGAGTTTCGGATTTCCGAACGCGCCTTCCTGATTTATGGTAAACGGTATCACCTTGTCGACGCCCGATGCTGAAATGAGGAGCTTCGCGCGACGCATAAGTCCCGCATTTTCAGTGAATTTGACAATGAATTCGCCATTGCCCTCGCCTTCGGTCCTGTCCAATGTCAGCCAGTCGGCAGCTTCTTCGAAAGCGACTTTCCAGCGGCTCTTGGAATAGACCAGGACGTGTTCCGAGCCGGCTTTCGCCGTGATGTTCATCGTAGTATCATTGACAGCCAATGACATAAGGGTAGGAGATTCCTTTTCCTCCTGACATCCGGCCATCAGCATGGCGGCAGCTGCAGCGGCCACGCCCAACATTTTCTTGAATATAGATATAGTTTTCATGATCATTTGTTTTCAATTATAGTCCATAATTTTCGTACTCCTTGTTGTCCAGGGCGTAGCCGGAATAAGCGACCTGCGTGGCAGGTATCGGATAGTATCTGTGACAAGGAAGGATATTGGTCTTGAGGGCCACGGATCTGGTTTCGGATTCGGTGCGCTCATACCATGTCCCCCATCTCACGAGGTCGAACTTGCGCTGGAATTCGCCGAAGAGTTCCCTGCCCCTCTCCGCCTGGATTTCCTCCATGATCTTCTTCCAGGAACGTTTGGTGAAGAGTCTCACACCTGCACGTTCCTTCGTCATATTCAGATACTTGAGTGCTTCGTCCATATCATCCTGGAGCATGCAATGCGCTTCCGCAATCATCAGGATTGCATCGGCATAACGGAAGACCTTGTAGTTGTTGTAGTCATTGTTAGCCTGCATGTTCGGACACCAGAACTTCGGACCGAAGAACGCCGTGGTCGTGGTATTCTTCATGGAATTGAATGTCTGGCCGTTCCATTCCCTCACGATGGACATCGGACGCCTCTTGTCATTGTTCTCTTCAGCCAGAAGGTTGTTCACGAGGTAGTTGTTCGCCTGGGCCGGAGCATATCCGGTGGTATTGTCACCGAGCTCTTCGATTACCACGCCGTCGTATTTGTTGCCGCTTCTCTTATATGGCATGCAGAGGCAGGCGACATTGGACGTATAGTCCAGTCCCCCAGCAGAATACGCATGCTGCACTTCGAGAATCGACTCCGGGGTGTTCTTCATCCTGAACGGAATGTCGGTAAGCGGATATTGCTGGAGATCGCCATAGATTTCTTCCAGTTTCTTGCAGGCGTCCAGTGAGACCTGCCATTCTCCGTTCCATTGCGCCAGCTTGGAAATCAGCATGTAGCCGACTGCCGCGCCTGCCCTGTTGTCGGTGATTTCGGAGGAACGGACCTGCGACATTGACGGCAGACATTCCTGCAAATCCTTGATGAGCCAGTCCCTGGTCCCGACCGCTGACATTCTCGGCAGCTTCGCCACTTTCTCAAGCATTGCCTCGTCTGAAACATCGTCGGTGTAGAACGGGATGTCGCCGAAGAACGAGGTCATGAGCCAATAGTAGAACGCGCGCATTATCTTGCCTTCAGCTACCAGCGGTGCCTTTTCAGTGTCGCTGAGGCTGGAATTTTCGATTCCGGTTATGGCACCGTTGCAATAGCGCACGCCCAGATAGCCCTGCTTCCAGACGTCGGCACCGAAACGCGGATTGGCCGGAGAGATGTCCAGCTGCGCGTCCTGTGTGGAGGAGCGTGAATATGCCAGGTCCGTGACGCATTCAGTGGCAAGCATCATCTTGTAGGAATACATGCTCTTCATCGGAATATAACATGTATTCAATGCCGCCCTGCACTGTTGTGCATTCTTGTAGAAATTGGCGGAAGTGGCGAATGAGGACGAGTCTTCCTCCAGACTGCATGCGGAGAGCGTGCAGAGGGCCACTGACATGATAAATATATGTTTAAGTTTCATTTCCGTGAGTATTAATATCTTAATTGTATGCTGAAGACGACGGTGCGGGCCTTCGGATATGCGCCCATGTCAAGTCTTCTCAATGTGGAAGAGTCTCCCGAGGATGATACGTCCGGGTCGAATCCGTTGTATTTCTTCCAGAGAAGGAGGTTCTCGCCGCTGAGATTCAATGTGAGGTCACGCAGCCAGTTGATTTTTTTCGAGAGGTCGAAGGTGTAACCGAACGATACGTTTTTCAGCCTGACATAAGAGGCGTCGTAGACCATCCTGTCGCTAGGGACGTCCTTGGTCATTGAACCGCCAGCCCTTGGATAGTCGGATTCCGGGTTGCGGATCGGATGCCAGGAGTTCACCATATAGCGGTACTGGTTCGTGGTATTTCCGCCGGCCATGTAGAGTTCCGAGTAGTTGTAGATTTTTCCGCCGAATGAATAGGCGACATAAACGCCGAGCTTGAAGTTCCCGATGGTGAATGAGTTCTGGAGTCCTCCGTAGATGTACGGATCGGCATTCCCGAGATAGACAAGGTCTTTCTGGTCGAGTGTGCCGTCATTGTTCATATCATAGTAGCGCGGAGTTCCGAGGTTCGTGGCGTATTTGTCGGAGGTAATCACGGATGCAGAGGTGTAGGCGTGGGTAACCTCGTTGCGCTCGAATTCCTGGACATTGTGCCAGACGCCGGCATAGCGGAAGCCCCAGAGCGCATTCAGAGGATAGCCTTTCACGAAACCATGCATCATGAACGGATTGTTGCCGCCTGAATCAGCCACGGAAACATACTCCGACGTACCGATGTTGTCCACATTCTGCTTGTTGTGGGACAATGTGAAATTGGTGGTCCAGGTGAAGTTCCTTTTCACGATGTTGCGGCTTTCGAGTGAGAATTCGAGTCCGTAGTTGGATGTGTTTCCGAGATTCACGAAATGGGAGTCGTAACCGGTCTGGGATGCCACCTGCACTTCCATGAGGAGGTCACGGGTCTTCGCCATATACGCCTCGGCGGTGATGTTCAGCCTGCTGTTCAGGAAGGACATGTCGAGCGCGACATTGTACAGGTCAGTCTTTTCCCACGTCAGGTCAGGGCTAGGCAGCTGGCCCCTGTAATATGCCGCTTCCTGGCTTCCGCCGAAGATATATCCCTTGGAATTCGTCGAAAGACGTTCGAGACTCCTGTAGGCAGCCACAGCGTCATTGCCGGTACGGCCTGCACTTGCACGGAGCGAAAGTTCGTCCAGCCAATCCACGGATTTCAGGAAGTTTTCCTTCTTGATGTTCCATTTCAATGCTGCTGAAGGGAAGAATCCCCATTTGTTGTTGGCAGCGAAGTTGGAAGCGCCGTCGGCACGTCCGGTGACCGTAATGTAGTATTTCGACTTGTAATTGTAGTTCGCACGCGCGAGGAAGGACATCTTGGTGGTCGAGACGTATGAGGAACTCGGCACGAGGGTGTTCTTGTCCGTGACGCCTGCCATATTGTTCCATTTCACATCGTCCACCATATAGCCTGAGCCGCTGAGTCCCAATATGTTGGACCTGTAGGAGTAAGCCGTAAAACCGCCCAGTACATCGAATTTGTGCTTCTTCTTGCTGATGTTCCAGGTCAATGTGTTTTCACTGGAGAGCGTCATGTCGTCCCTTTCAGTTCTCGCAGCGTCGCCGCCTTCTCCCGGATTCTTGGCCGGAAGAGTGCTCGGGTTGTAAGTGAACGCATGCGACTGATAGCTGTAATAGGAATTCGTTGAACGCAGCTTCAGGTTTTTCACAGGCTCGATTTCCACGTAAACGGAATGGTTCGTGGCAATTTTGTTTTCATAGTTCGTCTTGAGTGCCACCAGCGCTGTCGGAGGGTTATATGTGGTTGTCACATTGTCCTCATCGTCAGTGATGTAGTAGTCATTCTTGTTAAGCAGCGGGCTGAGGTATATGGTGGAGCGGGTGCTGGTACCGCCGATGGCTGCAAGGTTCTTGTCCTGATGGCGATAGGTGTACGAGCCCTTGTATCCGGCGCGCAGCCATTTGAAGAGCTGCTTGTCCAGATTCAGACGGCCTGAATAACGTGTCTGGCCGCTGTTCTTGATGATGCCCTCGGTGTCATTGTAACCGAATGACATATAGTATGAACTCTTCTTGTTTCCGCCTGAAACGGAAAGGTTATAGTTCTGATACACAGCGGTTCTGGTAACAGAGCCGAGCCAATCCGTGCCGTCGCCGTATGAAAGCGGATCCTTGTAAGGGTATTTCGAAAGCGGCGCGCCTTCGACTGCATCGGTGTTGCCGGTGGTGAAATATGCAATGTCATTCCGGTACTGCGCATATTCATAGCCTTTCATCACGTCGAGTTTCTTAGGCAGCTGACTGACGCCGGCTTCCGCCTTGAAGACAATCCTCGGCTTGTCGCTGTCGCCGCGTTTGGTCGTGACAATGATGACGCCGTTGGAACCGCGCGAACCGTAAATCGCTGTGGACGAGGCATCTTTCAGGACAGAAATCGACTCAATGTCGGCCGAGTTCAGGTCGCCAAGGTCAGATACCGCATCCATGACGCCGTCCACGACAATGAGCGGTTCATTCGATGCAATGATGGAGCGGGTTCCACGGATACGGATGGATGTGGAGGCTCCCGGTTCACCGGAGGTAGTCATGATGTCCGCTCCGGCAATACGGCCCTGCAGCGCCTGGTCCACGGAAAGGACAGGTGCATCCTTGATGTCGCCCATCTTCACATTGGTTACCGATCCTGTAAGGTCCTGTTTCCGGACCGAGCCATAGGCAATGGTAACTGATTCATTCAGAGTCAGATTCTTGTCAGGCATCAATGCGACGGAGATGTTCCGCCTGTCTTTCGGCACAGTTACTTTTTTGGTTTCATAGCCAAGAAACTGGATTTCAAGCACACTGCCGGCTTGAGCGTTTATGGAGAACTTGCCGTCAGCATCCGTGCTGGTCCCATCAGTCGTTCCGGTTACGAGAACAAATGCTCCCGGAAGGGGTTCGCCGTTGTTGTCCACGACGGTTCCCGTGATGGTTACTCTGCCGCCTTGTCCCTGGGCTCCCGCATAGGCTGCCCCGAGCAAAGTGCAGATAATCGTTAACAGAAATATACGAATCCTCATACGTGTGTTATTAAAAAATTCGGTAACACAAATTTGAGGATTCTCGGGCTAACTGAAAATAGGTGGCTTGTCGAATATAGACGGATATGGACTGAATATAGATGCTTTAAAATCGCAATCCTTTATTCACCAATATATTACACTTGTAACGTATTGGCTTTTGTATCGTTTAATATATAGATTAAGCGAAGATTTTTATGTCAAATCCGGGCAATTTCAGTCTCGAAATCGTCTTTAGAACATAGCGCCAGACGCTTCAATTTGGTGCGGTAAGTGTAGACGGTATTCGGGGAGCATTTCAGGAATTTGGCTATCTTTCCGCTCTCCGTTATGCCGATTCGGATGGCTGCCAGGACGCGGAGTTCCGTGGTCAACACTCCCGGCTCGACATTGAAACGGCCCTCTTCCTGCAGGAGGGCATTGACCTTGGTGACGAAGTCTGGATAGAGTCCGAGGAATGTTTCATCGAAGATGCGGTAGAATGCATCGTATTCGCGGTATATCACGGACGGCGACTTGAGGTCCCGCATGACAGCTTCCAGGCCCTCATTCTTGGCAATGGACCGGATTTCCGTCCTCGTTTCGGCGATGCGGTCAATGTAGCCCACGGAGAGTTCCATGTAGCGGAACACGTAGCTGTTCTTGATTTTGTTGGCATCCAGCAGTTCCTTGTTCGTCAGTTTCAGCTGCTTACGGAGACGGACTTCGCGGCGCAGGAGCATCAGGATGGAGATAAGCAGGAGCATGATCACACCTGTCACGGCAGCTAGCCAGCGCACCCTGTTTCTGGCGGCATTGCCCGCGGCATCTGCGATGATCAACTTGGCTTTTCCTGAGTTGTAGAACCGGTTGCTGTAGCCGCCTGCCATCACATCCATCAGATTCTTGTTTATATATTGCTCGGCTTTCGCGTATTCCCCATGTTCATATAGAATCACAGCTATCTCATACAGAGACATATACGCGCGTTCCGCATTCTGAAAATCATGGACGGCGCTACGGACGAGCCACGTGAAGCGGCTGTCTTTGTCGCCCGCCATTTCATAAAGCTTGGAGATATTGTACGCCACCGAAGCCTTGTTGTGTTCGTCTTTCTGCCGCGGATAAAGGTCCAGGAGTATTTCCAATGCCTTCTTCACATTGCCGTTATCCCTGTAGAACATGGACATCAGCCTCTTGGAGTAGAAGGAAGTGGAGTCGAACTGCATATATGCCAGGCGTTCCTGCCTCACGATTTCCAGATACCGGTTACGTTCCGCCTCGCTGGAAGCCTCGTCCGCAAGTGAGGAGTTTACCAATATCCGGCAGCGGAGATAGTCCAGCCGGACTCTCCTGTTCGGCAATTCATCCGGCGAAATGGATTTCAGCACTTCATCTGCCATGTCCGCCTCATTATGGGTGAGCAAAACCCTGATCTTCGCGCACAGGGACAATGTCTTCTGCTCCTGCGTCACCGCATGCAACCCCATCTCCCTCTGATACTTGGCCATGGAATCCAGACTGTAATGGTGGTATTCCTTGTAGAGTTTGTCAGCCAGCACCCATTTCATCGAATCGGACGATGCGGCCTTCATTTCGGTCAACAGACCGCGTATTTCTTCTTCCGCGGCTTCATGATACTTGGCCTGGTTCCGTATGGCATCATCCAGCACTTTCAGCTGTTTCCGGTAATTTCCGGACGCAGCCGAAGGCAATGCCGCAGCCACAAGCAGGACCACGGAAAGCAGATACGCGATATGTCTATTCGGACTCATCTGCGCATTTCCTGCGTTTTTCGTAATATTCATGCCGCTTGGGATTCTCGGGGAACCATCCCTTGAGCACACGTTTCTCTTGAGCAATCACTTCCCCGATTCCCCAGAAAAATGAAAAGGCCCCGGCACCCACGATCGTTGACAATGTATTGTCGCGGATCATCAGCGAAACCGCAGCCAGGACAATGCCTCCGGCCAGAAAGCCCCACCAAGATTTCTTTCCGATGTAGTATTCAGCCTTTATCACGAGCGGGTGACAGATTCCGATTATGAGGAACGTCGCGGCGCCCACTATTATTCCATTGATATTCATCATCTTGCAGAGATTTTATTCCATCGTGTTCATGTCGATGAGATTGTTTAGGAGCGCATAGACCGTGAGACCTGCCACAGTCTTTATTCCCGTCTTTCTGGTAATGTTCTTCCTATGGGTTATCACAGTATATATGGAGATGTTGAAATGGTCGGCTATCTCCTTGTTAAGCATACCTTTCGCCACGCAGACCAGGATTTCTTTCTCCCTGGCGGACAATTCCTCGCCGTCGCCACGCTGGTCGGAAGGATTCGCACGCATTGTCGCAGACAGTTTCTGCTCAATTTCATCCGACTTGTCGGTAAGGTAGATTGCTCCGTCATAGGCGGAGATGAGGCTCGCGTCCATGGCGTTCGTGATGAGCGCGATTACGGGGACATTGATCCCGTTTTTTATAAGGTCTTTTCCGCCGGTGCGCGTCCGGATGTCGAAGATTGCGGGATCCACGACCAACAGGTCCGCATCATAGTCATCCAGGGTGATTTCCATGTCTTCGCCGAGGTCCTGCAAAATACCGGTGACCGTATATTCGGCGAGGTTATCGACAATATATCTAACTCCCTCAGCCACAATCACTGAAGGTTCTATTATCAATATTCGTTTTATAGTTTCTCTCATATCGTTCAGCGCGTCCAAGCGTTCTGATGCCCAAGTTCCTTTTCGCGCGCAGCCGCCATTGGAACCAATATTTCGTCTTCTATATATGTGTGCTTGCCAAGGTCGTCCTCCAGAGAATAAAGGCAATTCAACACCTTCTGTATCAAGTTATTGTCACAGTCCTGCGGGAGATATTTCATGACAATGTTTTTCAGGTCGTTCAGTTTTTCGTCGACGTCAGAATGGTTTTCCTCGTATTGTTCGATGCCATAGCCATCGGTGGTTTTACCTTCGTCAATCGCCCTGACGTACGGGAATACAGTTTTCTCTTCGTATTCGAAGTGTTTCAGGATTTCGTCACGATAGCCGCCGTAGAAGCGCATGAGAATCTTGTAGTGTTTCTCGTCGCAGGTGTTCATCATCGCATGAATAGCCTTGTCCAATGCTTCCAGGGCTATGTCAATGTAGAAGTCGTGGGAGTTGTGCAGATAGGTAAGGATGTCCCGCATACTGCTGCGTGAGAGTTCTTCAGCAGATGGAACATATCCGTCATACGCGTATATCTTGCTGATAAGCAACAATGTATGTGGATTGACGCCGGATTCTTCACATACTTCCCCGACGGTTTTCTCGCCGAATCCGAAGTTCAGTCCCAGCCTGCGGATCACGCCCAGAAGCCTATGGTCAGCGTCCGGCACTTCCGCCATCTTCATCCCGATAGAGAAAATTTTCCCTCTATGTCTGTCGTTAAGTGTCATATTTCTTGTCAATGTTTTCGTTTAACAGCTTTCCGTCTTGGTAGCCTTGACGCCTGCTTACGTGCCGCGTCATCAGGCAAATATAGTAAAAAACCGAATAACCGGTGGTTTAAAGATATTACTAAGTAAGCGTTAAAAAATAAGTTGGTAAAGATTTGTGAAGGATTTTCGAGGATAGATTTCTTTTCGAAGAAGGAGTGTACTGGACGTACACGACTGATGAGAAAGGAAATATAGACCGAAAAGACGAACAAAGATTACCAAGTGATTTTTTAAGGATTACTAAAAGCGGCGTCCTTCCCAGGAGACCGCTTTCAACAACAATCAAAAGGATTCACACAAGAATCTATTTACAAAGTTCAAACAGATTCATTCATAAACACTATATGGCTTATAATCTCAATCCAATGTTGCAAAGTTACTGCCCGGGAAAATTTTCCACAATCGCTAAATATGGTTAAATTTGCGTCATGCAGAAGAGAGCGAAACACACATTGGAAGTAACGCCGCCGGGCAGCAGGATACTGCTTCACGCCTGCTGCGCACCATGTTCGTCAGCCATAGTGGAATGCCTTGTAAATCACGGCATTAGACCGACCATTTTCTACAGCAATTCGAATATTTTTCCAGAAAGCGAATACGGCAAACGCCTGAACGAATGCATCCGCTACGCTGAAGAAACCGGCCTGGACATCATCAATGATAGCTATGACCATGAGCATTGGCATCACGCCATACATGGTCTTGAGCATGAACCTGAACGTGGCTCCCGCTGCATGATGTGTTTCCGTTTCCGCCTGGAGCGTGCCGCAAGATATGCCCAGGAGCATGGTTTCGACGTCCTTACGACGACATTGGCCTCCTCCCGCTGGAAAAACCTCGACCAGGTGAACGCCGCCGGCTTCTACGCATGCAGCCTCTTCCCCGACGTTACATGGTGGGACATGAACTGGCGCAAAGGCGGCCTCCAGGAGCGCCGAAACGAAATCATCCGCGAGCACGGCTTCTACAACCAGCTCTACTGCGGATGTGAATTCAGCATCCCAAACGCCAGTCGGGACGCGGCCACAGACGAATCCGTAACTCACTGATAATCAGGTAGCAATTTAACAAGGGCGTGGAAAGGCAGCTATTATTTGGCCACATTTCCACGCCCAGTTTTGATAACCCCTTACAAATCAACCCCTTGCAAACCCGCAGCGTGGCCGCGTCCCGCCACCCGCGGTAAGCGTCTCCAGGGTTGAAAGCATTCCCATGGTTACCCCTCGCATCAGAAAGAGTGCCGAGATCGTATGGCATGCAGGGAGGAGGTCAGCCCAGATCACAAGGCGTCTCCGGTTGGTCATGGTTGTCCCCAGAGACAGGTGACAAGTGACACCTGCATTTCAAATGCAAATGGTTAAAAAAAGCCCGGTTTTTTCAACAAAATGGCATTCAAAAAGAAAATGGTTAAAAAAAGACGCGTTTTTTTAACCAAATCTGGTAGCGTGAGTCACATGTCACGGAAAAAACACCGGGAAAGACCATGTGGAGGGAGAAGCCCTGGCG
>ERZ780100.284-NODE-284-length-26779-cov-3.930362_pt1 | contig 26779 bp, 21 predicted proteins | sample MGYA00511573_ERZ780100 | MGnify/ENA primary metagenome ERZ780100 (study PRJEB29588, sample SAMEA2161876) | human gut metagenome | biome: human gut; feature: human-associated habitat; material: faeces | place: Denmark | collected 2008/2010 ...
CAATCCCTCCGCCTCACGTTCGTTCGGCACCTCCCTTTACACAAGGGAGGCTAAAAATACGGTTGTCCTACAAATGCGCCCTTTACACAAGGGAGGCTGAAGCGTATGAATTGAATTTTATATCCCACCGATAATGCCCAATTTACCCACACAAAAAATTAACTATACAAAACCGCAAAATAATGTTAAAATATATAATAATGCTTAAAAGGCGGTGAGGTTACGGAATTGTTTGATATTGCCGGACTTAAAATCCGTATGGATTGCAAGGACGGGATGCTTTATGAACGCTCAAGGGCATATTTGAGCAAAAATCAAGACGGCGAAGAGGATTTTACCATCGCAATGCCCGACGAAATATTAAAGCAAAAAGCCGAAGCATTGCCACAGCTCACAGCTGACGAATGTTACTACGTCTATATGGGCGAGGCGTTCTATTATAACCTCTTAAACCATAACGGAATTTTGCTTCACGCCTCTTGCACTGAAAAAGACGGCGTTGCGTATCTGTTTTCCGCAAAAAGCGGCGTCGGAAAATCCACTCACACGCATTTATGGTTGGACAAGTTCCCCGACGCACGAATAATAAACGACGACAAGCCTGCAATTCGCTTGATTGACGGCAAATATTGTGCTTGCGGAACGCCGTTCAGCGGAAAAAATGACGAGAGCACAAATATAGCTGTTCCGATAAAGGCAATCGTTTTTCTTGAACGAGGCACTGATAACAGTATTTCAAGAATATCGCCGCAAAGTGCGATACCGTTGTTTTTGGCGCAGACAATTCGCCCGTCAGCCGCAAGCGTTATGGATAAGCTTTTGACGGTGCTCGACGGCGTGCTTAAAAATGTACCGATTTACAAGCTAAAATGCAATATTTCCGAGGAAGCGGTCATGACCTCATATCTCGGAATACAAAATGATTTATCAAATGGAGAAAAGCAATGAAAATCAAAGACGGATATATAATCAGAGAGGTTGCAGGCAGTAATATTGTTGTTCCGATAGGTGACGAGCAGATGTCGTTCGGCGGAATTATGACGCTCAACCCCGTGGGTGCGTTCATTTGGAAGCTGCTCGAAAACGGCGCAACAAAGGAAGACTTGGTTGATGCGGTTCTTAAAGAATATGAAATTGACCGTGCCACAGCTTCAAGCGATATTGACAAGTATATCGCAAAGCTCCGTGAAAAGAGCATAATTGAGGATTGAGCCGTGGAAAAGAAGAAAATACACCTTGCACAGCTCATGCCGATAATCGAGGATAAGCTTTCGCAGGGCGGAACGGTTGAAATGCCGATAACGGGTACAAGTATGCTGCCGTTGCTTGTTCAGGGCAGAGATACGGTAATTTTGGAAAAGTGCGACAGAAAGCTCAAAAAATACGATTTGCCGCTTTACAGACGTCCCGACGGTGCATTTGTGCTTCACAGGGTCGTAAATGTTTCGGAGGATTCGTACACAATGTGCGGAGATAATCAATGGGTTAAGGAAAACGGCATAACCGACGGTATGATTATCGGGCTTGTCCGCACAATAAAGAGAAACGGAAAAGAAATTCCCGTAAGCAGTAAAAAATACAGAGCGTACTGCCGTTTTTGGAATATGCTTTTCCCGATAAGAAAATACATTGTTAAAGCAAGAGGAAAATTGAAGAAATGAAAAACACCGCCGCATTGAATTGGATAAAACGCAATTCCGTCTCGGAGTTGCCGAAAATGGTGTCGCTTATAATTTGCGACGCTCTTTATTCCGTGTGCGGAGTTTCAATGGCGGTGTTTGCAAAGCTTATTATAGACTCGGCGCAAAAGGGCGACAAGGACGGACTTATTCACAATGCAATAATCTTGCTGATTGTTATAGTCGCTCAAATATCGCTGAAGCTGCTGTCAAAGGCTCTTGAGGTACGTATTTCGGGCAGACTTGAAATGAAATACAAATCAAGGCTCTTTGAAAGCATATTAAAAAAGGATTATCTCAAAATCAGTCAGTATCATTCCGGAGAGCTTATGACAAGGCTCACAAGCGACACTGCTGTTGTAAGCCAGGCGGTTACAACGATAATGCCGGCGATTGCGTCGATGCTTACAAGGCTCGTTTGTGCGTTTGCGGTGCTGTTTGCGCTCGACAAATGGTTTGCACTTTTGTTTTTGGTTGCAGGACTTGCGCTGTTTGTGTTTACAAGAATATTCAGAGGCTCAATGAAAAAGCTCCATAAGGCGGTGCAGGAAACCGACGGCTCCGTTCGCTCCTTTATGCAAGAGTCGATTGAGAGCGTGCTTGTTATTAAAGTTTTCAACGTCGGCAAAAAAATTATGAAAAGGGCAGAGGGGCTGCAAAAAAACAACCTTGACGCTAAAATCAAAAAGAACAGATGGTCGATTTTTGCGAATTTAGGCTTTTCGGCGGCTTTCTCGCTGGGATATTTGTTCGGCCTTGTGTGGAGTGGTGTAAAGCTTTGCGCAGGCAGTATGTCGTTCGGCACGCTTACGGCAATTATGCAGCTGATAAGTCAGGTTCAAGCTCCGTTCACCTCGCTTTCGGGCATAGTTCCGCAGTATTATTCAATGCTCGCCTCGGCGGAGAGAATTATCGAAATTGAAGAGCTGAGCGCAAGCAAGAGTGTAAACGATAAAAGCATTGACACAGAAAAGATTTATTCGGAAATGCAAGAAATCCGCTTTGAGAACGTCTGCTTCGGCTACGGCAGAGCTACGGTAATCGAAAATGCCGACTTTGCAATAAAGAAAAATGAGTTTTCGGTTATTTCGGGAATATCGGGCATAGGAAAAAGCACGCTGTTTAAGCTGTTAGTCGGCGTTGTTCCGCCTGACAGCGGCAGGATTTACATAAAATGCGGCGATAGGGAATACGGCATAGATAAGTATATGCGAGGTCTTTTCGCTTACGTTCCGCAGGGAAATATGCTTTTCAGCGGCACGATCAGGGATAATATCCGTTTTGTGAACAGCTCGGCGAGCGAGGCGGAGATTATGCGTGCGGCGGAAATAAGCTGTGCGGATAAATTTATAAACGAGCTTCCCGACGGTCTTGACACGGTGCTTTTGGAGAACGGGCACGGTCTTTCCGAGGGACAGATACAAAGGCTTGCGATTGCCCGTGCGGTGCTTACCGACGCTCCGATACTTTTGCTTGACGAGGCGACGTCCGCACTTGACGAGAAAACGGAAAAGCAGGTGCTCTCAAATATTCGGGAGCTTAAAAACAAGACCTGTATCGTTATTTCGCATAAGGCGGCGGCATTTGAGATTTGCGACACCGAGCTTAGAATTGCGGATAAAAAAATCAGTATGCAGAAATTAAGGTAAATTTGTTTTTTATTGTTGTATAATTAAAATATATCTGTTATAATCATTTAGAATGATTTTATTGATAACTTTTCACAGAGGGAGAAAGCTATGAGGTATAGTTCGGACGAGAAAAAAGATTATGAGGACGGTATGAGCCTCGACACCGTGCTTATATATCTCAGAAAGATTTTGAATAAATGGTGGCTGATAGTTATTTCGGCTGTCGTTGTTGCTCTTTTGGGATTTATAATTGCAAAGGTTACTTACGTTGATAAATATTCTTCACAGATTATGTTTATTGCAAGCAACAGAGACTCGGCTATTTCGGTTGCAGGTCAGTCCGCCTCCGATATTAACGCTTCGGTTTCGCTTGCGGAAAGCTTCAAATATGTTTTCACAACAACAGAGCTTGCCACAAATGTTGCAAACGCTTGCGGATATCAGGTTACTCCGGAGCAGGTTAAGAGCTTCATATCCGTAAATTCGATTGAGGAAACCTCGATAATTTACCTTACGGTTACGACCACCGACCCGAAGGTTTCTTACGGAATTGCAAAGGCTTATGTCGACAATTATCCGGGTGCTATCGAAAAGGCGTTCCCGAACACAAGGCTTGCTGTTATCGACCCTCCGTTGCTTATGGAAAAGCCGAATGAAAACAACGACAAGGTAGTTTACACGGTTCTCGGATTTGTTATCGGTGCAATTCTTGCGTGCCTGTTGATTATAGCATCCGTTATCTTTAAGGATACCATTAAGAACAGCGAGGAAATCAGCAATAAGCTTGATGCCAAAACGCTCGGTACCATCAACAGAGTTAATTCCAAATCGAAAACCGATTCGAAGCAGGGTATTCTCATTACGGACAAGAAAACAGGCTTCTCCTTTATCGAGTCTTATAAGCTTATCAGAACAAAGATTGAATACGCTGCAACAAAGCACGGCTACAAGACGATTGTTGTTTCGAGTACGCTTGAGGGCGAAGGAAAGACCACAACGGCAACCAACCTTGCTCTTTCCCTTGCTCAAAACGGAAAATCCGTTCTTCTTATCGATGCCGATTTGCGTAAGCCCTCGGTTGCAAAGGCTTTGGGCTTCTCGGCTACTGACGATGAGGGAATTTGCGGAATAATCTCCGGAAATAAAACACTCAAAGAGTCGATTAAGTATTCCGAAAAATATCAGCTGTTCGTTCTTGTCTCGGGCAAGGCTGTCGATAACTCTTCGGAAATCCTTTCCTCGCCTAAGATGGAGGAAATCATTGAAACGGCAAAGAAGGAATTCGACTTTGTTATTGTTGATACCGCACCGTGCGGAATACTTGCCGACGCATCTATTCTTGCAGGCTATGCGGACACAAGCGTTCTTGTCATCAAGCAGGACTACGCACCGGCAAGAAAAATCAGAAGAGCAATGGATAACATTGAAAACTCGGGAATTGAAATTCTCGGCTGTATTTACAACAATGCGGAGGTCGGCTTCGGCAAGCCCGCTTTCTACGGAAAGAAGAACGGCTATGGCTACGGTTACGGCTACGGTTATGGCTACGGCTACAATTCAAAGCACGACAACGCAAAAAAGTAACGCAAAATTAAATATTTTTAATCAAATTCAAACGCAGGCAGAAGCTTTTTTGCCTGCGTTTTTTTACATTTAGGATAATTTGCATAAAGATACATAAAAAAATATATGAAATTTGTAAAAAATTTTATATATTTATTGACGAAAGGAATATTTAGTTGTACAATAAACTATAAATATGTGTATTATTGCGCCCATTTTATAAAAAACGGTGGGGGCAAGCATAGGTTTTACTAAAATTCAACTGAAAAAGTGCAGCGTATCGGAGGGTGCTTTATGGATATGAATATGGACATCAAGGATGTCATAGCCAAATTCAAATCAGGCAAGGGCGGTAAAAAGAATGCGAGGAAAAGGAATTCCTTTAATGCATTTTTTGAGAAAAATCCTAAAATGAAAATCATTTTGCCGCTTATATTTTTCATAATTGCGATTGTAGTTGCGGCGTTGATAATTATATCGGGCATCAAAACGGACGCAGGACTCGACGAAACCGTTACCAATCCGGCACAGTCGGTTGACGTTCTTCCGATGATTGAAAGAAGCGAGGGCGAAACCGTTGCGGAGGGTGTAGACCCGTTCTCCGAGGACGTTATCGCAAACGCAAAGATAAAGGGTATGGTATATAACTCCGACGGTTACAGAACGGTAATCGTGGAAACGAAGTTTCGTTCGTATGTGCTTCAGGTCGGAGATTACGTACCCGGCTCGGAGTGGCTCGTTGAATCCATAACAGACAGCTCGGTTACCTTCTCGCTCGGCGAAAAGAAGAGAACTGTCGAGATGAAATAATTTGAAAAAATAATATCTTTTATATATAAATAATAGAGTTTCTTAGGGGGAACACACAATGTACAACAGTTCAACAAAAAAATTGAAAGCTGTTTTGGTTGCGGTTTTGGCAATCGTATTGCTTGTAAATGCCGTGTTGCCTATGACGGTAATGGGTTCAAGCAAGAAGAATTCAGGTGATTACCAATATTATGTAATCAAGTCGGGGGACACCCTGACAAGAATAGCTAAAACTCACGGCGTTACAGTCAGCGACATTATGACCGCTAACAATCTTTCTGATGCCGACAGGATTATTTCGGGAAAGGTAATTAAAATACCGCTTACCGAGGAATCCTCTGCTTCCACATGGTCATCATCAAGACTTTCTCTTAATCTTGTTGACGCAAATGTTAAGGATGCACTTTCGGCAATTGCAAGAAATGCGGGCTATACTATCATTTTTGTCGGCGATGCAACAACAACGCTTACCGTTAATCTTGAGCAGATGTCGGCGCTCAAGGCTATTGACTATGTTACAAGACTTGCAGGTCTTTCATATCTTAAAGACGGCAATACTTTAATGGTAGGCACTACCGCAGAGCTTAATGAGAAATTTATTGACAAGGTTGTAATGACTAAGTTCACCCTTAAATACATAACAGTCGGCGTTCTTCAGACGCAGGCAAGCGCACTCGGCTTGTCAAACGTTCAGTATGTTTCGACAGAGGCTGACGACAGCACAGTATTTGTCAGCGCAAGTCCTAAAGAGCTTGCTAAAATTCAAGAGCTTATAAAGCTTATTGACGTAAGCAGTAACATCAACGCAGGTGCGGCTCTTGTTGCGGCTAATTTCAAGGAAATCAATCTTGAACACATTACTGCCGAGGAATTCAGCTCGCTTCTTTCGAGCCTCGGACTTGACCCCGGAATTGTTGTAGCATCAAGACCTTATACCCTCTATACATTTGTTACGGGCAGCGCTCTTGCAGACATTAACACAATAAAGGCTGTTATCGATAAGCCGCTTACAGGTGCTAATCTCGGTGCTTCAAAGAGCGATCAGGTTGTAGAGCCGTCCACCACCCCCTCGGGCGGAACAGGTGAACCGTCAACAGGAACTCCGGGCACTTCAACAGGCTCTGAGGAAGCGAAAATACTTCGTGAAATCGAGCTCGTGTATATTGACAGAACTATGGCTGTCGGCATTATAGACAGCTTCCCCTATGAGGTTACGGTTTACGGACCCGAAAAGATGACCAAGAAGCTTTGGCTTATGGGAACTGAGTCTGAGGTCAACAAGGCAGAGGGCAAAATCAAGGAATTTGATACCGAAAGCTATGCTGACAGTATGAAGCTTGAAAACACATTCTTTGTATATGATCTTCAGAACTGCACGGCTCAGGAGATGCTTGACAGACTTGCAAACATAAAGCTTGAAAATGTTACCTTCAAGACTAATGCGTATCCGACAATTTCAAAGGCACTTATCGTTTACTGCGATTTTGCAAAGCAGGAGCAGGTTAAGAGCTTGCTTGACGCAATGGATACGGCAATTACCGAGGAGGTTCTGAACAGAGCAGTTGAGGTTACTGCAAACGAAGCGGTTGCGAGAAACAGAATTGCCGGATTGATGAGCGTTCATCCCGAAATTCCGACAATGGATCAATTTACATTTATAACAGCTGATTCCAAGACGGGAAGCGGTTCTGCATGTACCACTTACGTTAAGGCTACACCCGAAATGGCAGATTACATTAAGGGCTTGCTTACAGAGCTGGATTCGGCAGCTTAATTGTTAAAATCGGGTGCAGGAATAATACTTTTTCTTGCACCCTATACGCATATTTTTAGTTAAATGTTCAAAAATTAGGAGTTGTATTCAGTGGTTTTTACAGGCAAAGAAAGCTCTTATCCGTTCGTGATAGAGGACCTTTTAAGACATACGGCGGAGGTTGGAGGCTCCGACTTGCACTTGGTAGCGGGAATTGAGCCGTGCGTCAGAATAAACGGAGATCTTAAGCGTCAGACCGATTTCCCGAAGCTTGCACCGGAGGATATTGAGAAAATGCTTCTCGATATAATGTCGCCGTTGCAGAAAACGAAGCTTGAAGAAGACTGGGAATTGGACCTTGCGGTAGCAGTACCCGGCATTGCTCGTTTCAGAGGAAACGTCATCATCCAAAGAGGTACGCTTGCGGCGGTATTCAGAGCTATTCCGTTTGAAGTTCCTGAACTTGAAAACCTCGGACTTCCCTCAGATATTAAAAGACTTTGCAATCTTCCGAGAGGACTTGTACTTGTTACAGGACCTACGGGCAGCGGTAAATCGACAACTCTTGCCGCTATGATTAAGTACATAAATGAAAGATATGAAACAAACATAGTTACGGTTGAGGATCCTATCGAGTTCTTGCATACTCATATAAAATCAACTGTACGTCAGAGAGAGATAGGAAACGATACTCACAGCTTTGCCAATGCGCTTAAAACTGTTTTGAGACACGACCCCGATACAATTATGATCGGCGAGATGCGTGACCCCGAGAGTATTTCGATTGCGGTTACTGCGGCGGAAACGGGACACCTTGTTCTCTCGACTCTCCATACGCAGACTGCACCTATGACAATTTCCCGTATTATCGACTCCTTCCCCGAGGGACAAAAGGGACAGATAAGACAGCAGCTTGCGAACTCCTTGAAAGCTGTTATTTCGCAGCAGCTTATTCCCACCATCAACGGCAAGGGAAGATGCGTTGCGGTTGAGTATATGATTGATACACCCTCTGTTAAAAACCTTATCCGTGAGGAAAAGGAGCATCAGCTCTATGCGGCTATGCAGACAGCACAGATGCAGGGAATGCAAACTATGGACCAGGCTCTTTTAAGGCTTTATAAGGAGCAGAAGATTTCAAAGGAATCTGTAATTGAATTTTGCGTTGATGAAAAAGAGGTCAGACGACTTCTTATGACATCGGGTTATTAATATAAAAGGGGGCAAATGCTTTGGCATCCTTTACTTACGACGGTATGAACCGCCAGGGACAGAACGTCCACGGCGAGGTTGTTGCGGATAATTCCTCCGCAGCTATGGATAAACTCCGTGAAGCCGGAATTATCGTTACCGACATCAAGGAAAAAGTTATCAGTGAGAAAAAAAAGTCGGGCGGTAAAAAGGTTTCTATACAGGACGTCGCTGTTTTCGCAAGACAGATGGCGGCTATGATTTCGGCAGGTGTTCCTGTTACAAGAGCGTTGGCGACGCTTGCAAAGCAGACAACCAACCCGACTCTTGCGGCTGCTATTGTAGATATTTCGGAAAATGTTGAAAGCGGTATGCCTCTTTCGGACGCATTTGCAATGTATCCGAAAATTTTCGACGACCTTTTCGTTGCAATGATTGCCACGGGCGAGGTCGGCGGTATTCTCGAGCAATCGCTTATCAGCCTTGCAAACCAGTTGCAGAAAAACAAGGCGTTGAAGGACAATATCAAATCGGCGGTATCGTATCCTAAGAATATCGGTATTTTTGCTATCATACTTCTTATTGCGATGCTTGCATTCATGGTTCCGATTTTCCAGAAGATGATTCCTGCGAAAACAGAGCTGAACGGACTTACACAGTTCATATTCAATGCGTCAACCAGCTTGAGAACGCAGTGGTATTTGTGGATTTTGGTTGCGGCTATTTTAATTGTCGCATTAAGATTTATAATAAAGAGTAAGTTTGCGCACACCTTTTGGGAAAAGAACAAGCTGCATATGCCGCTGATCGGCGACTTTATTACAAAGATGGTTGTAGCTCGTTTTTGCCGAACTCTTGCAACACTTCTTGCAGGCGGTGTTACCGCTGTTGAGGCATTACAGAGTGCAGGTCCCACATCGGGCAGTGATTTAATAAAGGATGCGGTTGACAACGCTATTTCCGACATTGAAGAGGGTAAATCCATTTCGGACTCTCTTGATAAGAGTGGATTGTTTCCTCCTATGGTTACAGGTATGATCGCAATCGGCGAGGAAGCAGGTACGTTGCCGGAGCTTCTTGACAAGGTTGCCGAATTCTACGAGGAGGATGTTGAAACGACATCAAGAAACCTCGGTTCGATTATCGAGCCTATCGCTCTTATCGGTATAGGCGGACTTGTCGGCGCAATGCTTATTTCGTTGTACTTGCCTATATTCACGGCGTCTACTTCTATCGGCTCATAAACAGGGGGAGAAATTTATGGCTAAAGTTAAAAGTGTAATCGGCCTTGAGGTCGATTCGAGAGAAATAAGGGCGGTTGAAATTACCCGTTCAAGCGGTACATATTCAATTTTAGCGTGCGGAAAGGCACCGTTGCCCGAGGGAACGATTGAAGAGGGATTTATTAGAGATCCCGATCGCTTTAACGTTGCGTTGACAGAACTGCTCCAAAGCGGCGGCTTCAAAAGCCTCAACGTTGTTGTCGGAATCAACAATGAAAACGTTATTATGAGATATGCGACCTTCCCCAAGGTTGATGACGATAAGCTTCGCAATATGGTTCTCTTGCAGGCTCAAGAGTTCATTCCCATCCCGATACAGGAAATGGAAATTGACTATGTCGTTGCAGGCGACGGCGTAAATGATGAGGATCAGCCCATAACACACGTAATGCTTGTTGCGGCAAGAAGAAATATGATTGAGCAGTACATAAATATTCTTTCAGCTTCAAAGCTTCAGGTTACGGACGTTGATTCCTCGGTGCTTTCGCAGATAAGAGGTCTTAAAGCAGGTCTTGTCGGCGACGAAAAGTTTGCACTTTTGAATATGACCGACGATCTTCTTAACTTTATAGTTATCAAGGGCGACGAAATTTCAATGGTACGTTCTATAACAACTCCGGACAGAGTTGTCGACAGCGTGAACAATATTTACAAGCTTGAGCCGAACGAGGAGACTCTCGCATTTGACATTGAGGAAATCGGCGCAATGCTGGCATCCGAAACAGCTTCATCCGTAAGCTATTATGCAATGCAGAACGGCGACAGCCCGATTGAAAAGATTTTCTTCACAACGACAGCTGATCAAAGTGCTCACTTGTGCGATATAATCAAGGATACTGTTATGGAAATGCCCGTAATTATTCCTGATTTTTATTCAAATTATAATTTCGGACTTGACCGAAACGTATTAAACGAATTCGCAGGCTGTATCGGTCTTGGAATTCAGGCATTGGAGGTTTAAGCAGTGTTCAAAGTTAGTTTGTTACCGGACAGTTACAGACGCAGGCTTGAAAGCAGAAAGAAAATTGACTTGATTTCAAAAATTGCGCTTGTAATTCTTGTTTGCCTCTTTATTGTCTACGGAGGCGTTGCGGTTAAGGGTCAAATCCTTAAATCGAAGCTCAAAACAATTCAGCGTAAAAACAGTGCTATTGAGAGCGAATTCCCTGCACTTCAAGAATACCAAAACATATACAATGAGTTGGGCGAGGTCAGAAAAATGATTGAAAGCATCACTCCGCAGGACCCCGATGCTGTTGAATTTTTCACAATGATTTCAAATCAAACACCCGACTATGTTCAGATTACACAGATAAACCTTGAAAACTGGTTTAAGGAGGGTATTTGTACCCTTACCTGCACAGTTCAGGACAACCAGGACTACAAGGATTATGTCGATTTGTTCAAAACCGAGGAAATGCAAAAAATCGTTAAGACGGTTGAGACAACAAGCTACACAAGAACCTCGGGCGAGGACGGAAAAAGTGTTACCTTTACTCTTGTCTTGAGCATGTCAAACGGCGTCAACGTTACTGCCGGTGCTCCCGTTTATGAGACGGTTACCGACAAAAAGGGCGAGGCTGTAACAAATTCAAGCGGCGAGGTTCAGACAACACAGGTTACGACTACCGCAGCGGCAACGACGACCGAAACGGAAACTACTACGGGGGAGGCTAAATAGTTATGGCTTTAAGCGATGTTATTAAAAAGAAGCAGGCTACCGGCGACGGCTCGGAAAAGGAAAAAGCCGCTAAGAAAAATCCCCTCGACGATGTCAAAGTGGTAATTGCCGTATTGATTGTCGCTTGCATAGGACTTATCGTTCTTACCGTTTTCGGTGCGAAGGGTATCGACGAGACGAAAGCGAATATCGAAAAGGCAAAGGCACAATACAAGCAAAATCAGCTTGCTATCGCAAACCTCAAGGCCTTGCAGGCACGCAGCGGCGAATATAAGGATCAGATAGCTCAATATGATATAATGATTTCAAAGGATCCGCTTGATCAAATGCAGATTATGATTGATCTTGAAAAGGATGTTGAGGCACATAATTGCAGCCTCACAGAGCTTACCTTCGGCGAGCCTGAGAAAAATGAGCAGAACGTCAATCAAATAGCTGTTAATCTTACAATTACCGGCTCATACAGGGATATTATAACCTTCTGCCATGACACGGTAAGCGATAAGCAGATAAAGCGTATAGATACTATCAATATTACGGGTACAGAAGAGCAGAGAACGGCGCAGATCGTACTTGTAGAATTTTCAAGATAAGCAATATAATTCAATGGGCAGATTTTCGAATGGAGAGAGATTAAATAATGGCGAATAACAATCTGATAATCCCCGGAAGCATGGGCTCAAGGCTTGTTGCAGCCGGAATTATCACAGAGGAACAGCTTGCTGAGGCGTTGGAAATACAAAAAACGAGCAAGGAGCTTATCGGCACAATCCTTACGCAGTTAGGCTACTGCACAGAGGACGATATAGCAAAAACACTTGCCAAAAAGACAGGCTACAAATATGTTTCAATCAATGAGATAGGCGTCAATGTTTCAGCGGCTAACCTTATTACACCCGAAATGGCGTTGAGAAATCACATTCTTCCGCTTTATCAGGATGAAAAGACCTTGTATGTCGCAATGAAAAATCCGAACGATATCATTACGATAGACAACCTCCATCTTATGACGGGACTTGAGATTTGCCCCCTTGTCGCTCCCGATATGGAGCTTACCGCCGCAATCGAAAACTTTGCAAATATGAACTCGTCGCTTGACAATTACGACGAGGACGAAGCAAGCGACGACCAAAATGTATCAGAGGAATTTTCCATTGATGATAAGCCGGCGGTTTTGCTTGTAAACCAGATTATAAACAACGCCATTAAGGCAGGCGCATCCGATATTCACGTCGAAGCACTTGAAAAGCATATGAGAGTCCGTTTCAGAATCGACGGCGTTTTGCAGGAGGTAATGCAGAACCAAATCAAGCTTTTCCCCTCGGTTGTTTCACGTGTTAAGGTACTCGGCGGTATGGATATTGCCGAAAAGCGTATTCCGCAGGACGGTCGTGCTACCGTCAGATTTGAGGACAGAACACTCGATATTCGTATCGCAACAATGCCCACCGTTTACGGCGAGAAGATTGTTATGCGACTTCTTGAAAGATCGCAGGGCGTTGTAAAGCTTCACGATTTGCACTTCTCTGAGAGACAGTTTGACAGATTTGAAAAAGCAATTCATATGCCCTACGGCTTCCTGCTTGTTACGGGCCCCACAGGTAGCGGTAAATCTACAACTCTTTACGCTACCCTTGCCGAAATAAGCTCGGATGATAAAAATACAATTACACTTGAGGACCCGGTTGAGCGCCGTATGGCAGGTATCAATCAGGTTCAGATGAATAACAGAGCAGGTATGACCTTTGCGGCGGCTTTGCGTTCGGTATTGCGTTCCGACCCCGATATTGTCATGGTCGGTGAGATTCGTGACGGCGAGACTGCAAAGATTGCCGTCGAAGCGGCTCTTACGGGACATATGGTTCTTTCGACCCTGCATACAAACGACGCACCCGGTGCCGTAACCCGTCTTAACGAGATGGGCGTTGAACCGTTCCTTGTTACATCCTCACTTGTCGGCGTATTGGCTCAGCGTCTTGTCAGACGTCTTTGCCCCAAGTGCAAGGAGGCGTATCAGATAAAGAGGGATGACCTTCTCAAGATATTCCCCGATCTTCCGCTTGACGAGTATCCCGACGAGGAGTTTACACTCTACAAGCCTAAGGGCTGTATTACCTGTAACAATACAGGCTATAAGGGACGAGAGGCTGTATTTGAATTCCTTACCGTTACCGAGGAAATGAAGGAGCTTATCCTTGACCGTGCAAACGCTGCGGCTATTAAAGAACTTGCCGTTAAGCAGGGCATGCACACGCTGAAGGATGAGGGTATTTACAAGGTCATGCACGGAAAAACATCGATAGAGGAAATTTTGAGAGTTATAGTTTAATTTATACGGAAAGGTGATTCGTATGAAAAAAAGGCTTAAACAAAACGGCGGTTTTGCATTGACAGCGGTCATTGCGTTGCTGTTTATACTTTCGCTTATGGGCACGGCAATGTATGCGTATACAATGACCAGCCTTAGAACTGTGCGCTTTTTGTCCGACAGAAAGAAAGCGGAGTATCTTGCTCAAGCAGGAGCAGAGGCCTCGGCATACGCATATCAGCTTGCTGTTAACAACAGAGGCTCCGACTCTGATGTCAATGAGTTTATCGTTGAAACAAGCGAGGACGGAGATAAGATTCAAACAAATAAAATATACCTTATTTGGAACAGGGCAGCATCTCCGGCAGCATATCAGTATGTTACCGAGGCAGGCATGGCTGCTTGTACGGATAAGGAAATAATCGGATATTATCAGGTCGAAATAACGAATATCGTCGAAACCAAAAAGGGTAAATTCCTGAAAACAGAGACAAAGGCTGACGGCTCGGGCATTGTAGCTGAGGAAGAGGTCGAAATGATTGACAAGCAGAGGCGTTTTGTCAGCAAAGGCTATGCGGTTAAGGGAAACGATATAAATGACGTTGTCCCTGCGACCGTGACGGCGAGAATTTCAGAGCCCGTTCAGGGACTCGGTACATTTTACGATAACGACGGTGCCAATGCGGGAATTATCGACCCGATTTCAAATGACGAATTTACCAAGCTCGGCACGGTAAAGCTTCCGTCAAACCTTTCGCTTAAAACAAAGCATTTCGGCACATTTACAATCAACATAGGCGAACGAAGCACACCTGCAAAGCTCGGTTATTCCTCAGGCAACCTTATTTTGAACGCTCCCACGACGGGAACAATCAAGATGAAAGGAAATCAGGATAACATTGTTTCGTTTGTCGGAATGAATGACCTGTTTGTAAACACGGATATTGATGTTACACCCACTAAAAAGAACTACAATATTATGTTCTTGAAGGGCAACAACATTGTAATAAACGGCGATATAGAGATTTTTGCATACGGATTTTACAGAAATACTGCCTTGCAGATTTCAAGCAATATCGGAATGTTAGCCGACGCCATAAGGGGAAAGTACAGATTCAGTACGGTCGTTTTGGGAACTCCGAACCCTGAAACTGCGGCAATTACCGACCCAATAAGCAATAGGGTTTATAACTTAGGTCGCTGCGGCAAGGTCTTTTTCGGCGGCGACGTATATGTCAATATAGAAATGCCGAACGTAGGCGTTTACAGGTACAAGGCTTTTTCTGCCGGCGACGTTTATTACTTTGACGACAACGCACCGCAGAATACAGGCAGTGAAAACGAATACGGCGTCGATTTGCTCAAATATTTCCTTGACTATTCGATTGCAACCAACAAATATTCAAAGAACGTACTTAACAGATTTGCGGATTTGATTGAGATTTATTATCAGACTGCCGACGGAGATACACCTACGCAGTATGTTGTCGGCGACGGCAACGGCGGAATTACCAAAAGCCTGATGAGAAAAATCGACGTTGACAATAACGCAAAAGACACATACAGCTCGATTATTCCGCCCGATCCCACAGATTCATCATCTCTTATGTGGGAATAAGACTTTTTGAAAATAAGTTAGGAGGAGCATTATGAAAAGTATTTTTAAGAGCATTAAAAGTACGGTAAAACAAAAACAAGGTATGACGCTTGTGGAAACACTTGTTGCCATAGCTTTGATTATGCTGATAATTTTTACCTTTACACCGCTTTTCCTCCAAAATTTCAAAAATATCCGTACGGCAGGCGAGGTTACAAAATCCTCATACGAAAAGGCGAGCTTGCTGGAGAGGCTGATTGCAAATAAGGGCGAAAACGCACCCGGCTATGAAATCTCCGTAAGCGATGTTCCGCTTACAATGACAAAGGATGGGGATACCGATAAGTCAGTAAGCTTCGGCTCGGACAGCTCTGCCGGTCAGGTTCACGGTACGATTATCGCAAGTAACCCCAACACGCCGAATTCATATTCGACCTTCTATGTCAGCGATAACACAAGCCGTATGCTCTGCTTCCCGAGCAATCTTACCGACGACTTTTTGACGACGAAAATTACGCTTGTTCCCAAGGGCTTTGCGTTTAACGCTGTGGCTGAAAACAAGAATGCGGATCAGGCAGGCTGGCACTTTAAGGTCAGCTATACCGACAAAAACGGCAACAAGCAAGCGGTTGGCAAGCAGTATTACGATATAGTTTTCAAAAAAGACGGAAATACAAATGTTGCGGTGTTCACACTCAAGGGCGGTAACAACGTCATTTGCTTTGAACATTCTCCGTTGGTAATTGAATACGGACAGGGCGTAGGCGACCTTCAGTACAGCACTAAAATCGAGGTCGGCGCACCCGAGATTATACTTGTCGGCGAAAAGGCTTCTGACGGCAAATACTATTATTATGCGACAAGCGGCGTTGATGAGTACGGTCGTATGGATCTCATCGCAAAGGAAATGACGGGTTCTCCACTTAACTCGGCAATGAACGACGTTGAGTGGGTCGGTGTCGGTAGCGGCGACGACGGCAACGGCGGAGACAATAAGTACGGCTACTATGTTATGGGCGGCGACGCAGGACAGGTACGCCGTTTCTGGAGAAACGAAAAAACGGGTAACTACTATTGGGGCGGCGACACGCTTTGGCAGTATGACCGTTATGCGCATATCACGTCAAAGGGAATGCCCGAGGGCGACAGCTATGAGAACATAAGCGCCGAGAATTCAACACAGGCGGAGTTCAAGTCGATATTCCGTTCTCCGCAGACTGAAATTGACTGGAACGGCAGACAGATAAACTATCTTTTCAAATCACAAAAGACAAGTCTTTGGGACTATAAGTCCATCACATCAAACTACTTTACAGCGAACGTTGCAACCTCCGATTCGGGCAAGGCGTTCCTGACCCTCGGCGGTGTTGTTAAATGGCGTGACGGCACGGAGGCTTACGGCGGCAACTCGGGCAGAGGTTGGGACGAAAATGAAAACATGCGAGCGTGGCTTACATATGACGCAAGCAGCGAAAGAGCCAAAAAGCTTTCGAGTCTCGGCTACAAGGAGGCTGTAAATTATGAGTATGAAAATGATGATTCGCTCATAACCATTACCTCCGTCGGTGCGATTAAAATCGATAAAACGAACAGCAACTACATTGAAATTCAGGATCAGACACAGTGGAACAGCAAGGTTTATCCGAGTCAATCCTATACGCTTTATTGCGGACGAATTCCTGCCGTTATCGACGTTTGGGGCTGGAAAACAGCTTCATTTGGTTGGAAAGCATATATTCCGCTTGCGACATTGGGCGTTGCGTACAGCTCGAACAACAAATATACTCCGTCGGGAGTCCATAGACCGGGCGGAACGGGAGCTTGGTATCCGACAGGACTTTTCGGAGACTCAAAGGCGTCGAGCACAAAGCTTGATGCTGAAATATTCAAATCCTTAAAGTATGAGGACCTTTTGAACTTCTTTACCTCGGAAAATCCGTATAAGGACATAGTTTATCCGAGGTCAACGATAAAGAAGCCTGCATACTACACGGCTGTTAACGGAAGCGCCGGTCAGGCATTGGGCGAGCAGGGTAATAAGTATTACCTTACATCAGGCGAGGAAATCGACATTACAATCGGTTATCTTTCGCACCCGTTTGCAATCGGACTTGAAAATCCGTCAACATGGCTGATTACGGGCTTGACGGGCTCTGACTACTATTTCTATAAGTTTAACGGAACAGCAGGCAAATATGACCACTCGTTCCAGTCGGCAGGACTTCGAGATAACGTAACAATGCTCGACATTGACAGCTATCACGACGATATTACGGGCAACAATATTTCCGTTGCGGTCGGCTACACATTGGGTTACCTTTTCTCCGACTACAGCTGGGCAACACGTGTAAACGATATTTCGAATATGGGTGTTGTTTATATCAGAGGCTCGGGCGACGGCAGCGACAACGATACGATGGGCTCTATGGAGTCGGGTAAGGGTTGGTCGCTTAAAAAGGAAACCAATGTATTCCATCAGTTCTACGGAACAGACCAATATCAGGACGGCTCGGGTAATATGACGGCATTGGGTTGGGACACCACGTATCACAGATCGTTCTTCGGAATTTCAAACAGTGACTCTTTACCGCCGTCAGGCTTAACTGCTCCGAATATCATTCCGGGTACAAAAATGTACGGTACAAACACGCATCCGATGAACCAGACTCAATGTACAACGGTACGTTGGGGACTTACATGGGATGCAAAGCCGCAGTTTATGTGGGGCACGGACAACGGCTCGCTGTTCAGCTGGGGCTACGACTATGAAGCTCCGACAAATTCAAAGATAACTGCGGTTACAAAGGAATTTGAAAGCTACATGTGGGCTGACAGAATCGGCGCAGCAGGCGGTCCTACGAACAGAAAACTCAAAGACGACGGCGACCATATTCAGTTCTACGATTACACAAGTAGAAAGAACTCGACGTCGGACACATACGGCTTCGTATCCGTGTTAAGCGGAATAACCGACGTAGAGTTTGCGGACGATTATTGGGTAGCAGTAGGCACACAAAGCGGAAAAGCTCCCGAAACCTATTGCGCTTCGCAGTATTGCTATTCGGGCAACGGTAAGGCAGGCTCATATATCAACGTCAAATACTGTTACAGTGAGGAAAAACATCTCTACGCTTGGAAAGCGATTAAGATTGCCGATGAAACCAATATAAACTTCATTTCGATTACTTATTCCGAGGGTATATGGTATCTCACAGGCTACAAGGACGAAAACGGCAACGGCAAAAACGATGCCGACGAAAAGGCGTATATTTACTACACGAAGGACCCGTCGGATGCAGGCGCATGGAAGCGTGTAAAAACGCAGGGTGCTGACGGCAAATATACGGACGACACCACGGCGGTATTTTTCGACGCAAGCGGCAACAAGAGGGATATTGACCTTGCGGGCGTAAACGCAATGGCATCTCAGGGATAAAACAGAGAAAGGGCGGCAAGGCTATGTTTAAGTTAATCAACAAAACAAAACATGACAGGCGAGGCTTTACCCTCGCAGAGCTTATTGTGGCTATCGCAGTTATGGCACTTGTTATGGGCTTGGTCGCTCAGCTCTTCGGCACGATATACAAGCGTTACGATATGGTCGAAAAGCAGTTTAAGCTTCAAGCACAGGTTGAATATGTTGTCGCACAGTTCCAAGAGAATGCGACAAAGACCTCGCTTTCGACTGCGACAAAGGTTGACATTTTTTATGAGGACCCTGCGACGGTTGAGGCAAATAAGATATTAGCCTCCTGCCCTGAGCTTGGCACATTCACGGAAAATGACGACGGTACGATTACTTTCCAGAAGCCTACAAATCAATACACCTATTATTTCACATACAAGGGATATTTCTATGGGCTTGCACCTATTCATTCGATTGATGAGGATAACAAGGTAACGATTAAGTCGAACGCTACCGCATACAAATTCTACTATCAGTTTGACAACCCGTTGAAGCTTGACGTTAAGTTCAGCGTGGGCGTTGATGCGTTCCAATGGGACACGACCGAAAACAAGGAAATGGAAAACCCGACGGACGCTTCGGGCAATGCGCTCAAGCATAAATATCTTGACAGCGGTATTTCGGTATCGGTTAAGAGCAACCGTGAATATTTGCCTGCGAAATATGACTTGAACTCGTCATTTTCGTTCGACAATATGAAAACCAACGGTCAGCTTGTCAACTGCAACAATGAAAGAGGATACTATTTCACAAGCGAATACACGGCAGGCTGGGACTCGGGAACGGATACCGAGGGCTACCCGTCGGATAGGCAGGAAGCGGATAAATTATATCCGAATTCTAAACGCTCGGGCAACGTTATAAGATTTATTTCCTATAATGACTCGATAGGCGGTGCACTTGATGCCGATACGGGAGACACCGAGACAGCGTTCACCTGCGGCACAAGATGGCTTATGGCAGGTACGGATATGGAAAGCGGAGTTGTCAAAACGCTTCGTGATTTCAGGGACAACACGCTTAAAGGCACATATCTCGGCGATATAATCATTGACAAGTATTATAACGAGTGGTCGCCTGCAATAATCAAAATCGGCTCAAGGAATGAGACGTTAAAGAATATCGGCAGGACGGTTGTTACCGATATGGCTATACTTATTGCAATGGCAAAGTGATTGACAAAAAATAAAATATAGGATATACTTAAAACAGTTACGGAACATTCACGCACAATTCCCTAAAAAATCACGAGACTGTATGGGGGTATGTCTTATGAAGAGCAAAAAGGGTTTTACACTTGTTGAGCTGATGATTGTCATTGTAATTATGGGCATTTTGGTCGCTGTGGCAGTCCCTGTTTTCGGACTTGTTACAAAGAATGCGGAGAAAAAGACCTGCGGCGCAAATATGGATATTATCGCAAAGGGAGCGCAGCAATGTGCCTTGACCGACACCGATTTGGGTGCAAAGGTCATTTTCAGGAACGACGGCACAACCACGGTTGACGTCAGAACGCAGGAGGACGCAAGGCAGGCGTTTACGGACGCATATCTTGCTTGCTTTGAGGGCGGAAAATTTCCGCTTTGTCCCACCGAGGGCGGATATTACACCGTATCGCTTTCCGAAAACGGAAAATATGTAAATGTGGAGTGTAAAAACAGCGGTTTAGGTGTGGCTCACGGTGCAAAATAATATAATTTTGTAATTTATTGTAAAAAATTTATAAAAAACACTTTACAAACTGTTTTTTTTAGTTTATAATACAGATAAAGGTTACGGAAACTTCCCGTTAACTTTTTAGCTTGGTATTCTGGGCAATCCACCCATTATATAATTATTCTAATATGAAAAAGGGAGAAATTTATCATGAGAAAACTTATGAGTAAAAAAGGTTTCACACTCGTTGAATTGATGATCGTTATTGTTATCATGGGTATCCTTGTTGCAGTAGCTATCCCGGTTTACGGTGCTGTTACAAAGAACGCAGAGGCTAAGACATGTAGGTCAAATATGAGCAGCATTAAGTCAACTGCTTCAACATGGCAGATGACAGGCGGCAAAGACGGCGGTCAGATTTCTCTTGCTGAAGGTGCCTCAATCAACCTCGCTAATGACCAAAGCTTTAAGAATCAGTTTGATGGCGGCGCACTTCCCAAGTGCCCCGTTGCTAAAGATGCTGACGGTGCTCCTGATTACACAGCTGTAATGTCAAAGGATACTAACGGTCAGATTAAGACGGAAGTTAAATGTCCTATGTATTTAAGTGACAGTGCTGCGTATGAAAAGCACGTAGCTGACTAATTGAATAAAATCAATTTAGCTAATTAACATTAAATAAGCAAAGGCGAAAGCCTTTGCTTATTTTTTTACATAAAGCACGCTCAAATTTCACGGCTTACCTTGTAAACGGCTGTCGGTTAGTGTATAATTATAACTGTATATGACATCATATTCCGGAAAGGAAGATTTCGTTGGGGATTTCTCATAACAAAAAGAATAAATTTATATTTCCTTTAATTTCTGCGTTCGCCGCCGTGGTGCTTTTCTTGGTGTTCTGCGCCTTTTCAAAGATTGCACCGTTCGGCGATTATACCATTCTTCGTAATGACGGCTTGGGGCAGTATGCGCCGTTCCTTGCGGAATATATAGAGAGGCTTAAAAGCGGCGGCTCTCTGTTCTATTCATGGAACACGGGCCTCGGCTCAAATGAGTTCGCAAGCATATGCTACTACCTTTTAAGTCCGTTCAACCTGCTTGCACTGCCGTTTAACAGCTCAAATATCGACAGCGCAATGCTCTTGATAATCACGGTTAAGACTGCTTTGATTGCGGCTTCGTTCTCGGTGTTTCTCCAAAACAAGTTTGAAATTCAGAATATAACCGTAAGCGTATTTTCGCTCATTTACACCTTCAGCGGCTTTTACCTTGCTTACTATTATAATACAATGTGGCTTGACGCTCTTATTACCTTGCCGCTTATCGCCCTCGGTATTGAAAATATAGTCAAGGGCAAAAAGGCTACGCTCTATTTCTTTGCACTTGCATATACGATATTCGTGAACTTCTACATAGCGTATATGATTTGCATTTTCTGCGTGCTCTACTTCTTCCTGCTCGTCTTTTCGCAGGACGTCAGCAAAAACAAGAAAGAAAAACAGGACGAGCCGATTTTCCCCGTTATGCTGAAATTCGGCACAGCCTCGCTTTTTGCAGGCCTTGTTTCGGCGGTTGTAATTATCCCCGTGCTCTATGCCCTTAAAAGCACCGCCGCAAAGAGTGATTTTGACACAACGGACTTTTTCTTCAACATTCTTGACTTTCTTTCCTATCATACAGACGGAATGAATATAGGCTTTATAGAACAAACATCGAAAACTGCACCGTATCTTATGAGCAGTATGCTCACAATGATACTTTTCCCGTTGTTCTTTACCTCAAAGAAAATAAAGCCGAACGAAAAGGTTGCTACGGCGGCTGTTACCGTGCTTTTCTTCCTCTCAATGCAAATTCCGAAGCTCAATTATCTTTGGCACGGACTCAACGCTCCGTCAGGACTTCCTTACAGATTTACATTTCTCTATCTTTTCCTGATAATCACGGTTGCTTTCAAGACCCTTTTGAATATCGACAGCGTTCCGAAATGGGCGTTTGTACTTCCCGTTGCCCTTGTCGGCGTTTCGGTGGGCTATGCTAAGTTTTCACAGTTCTCCGACCACTTTACAACCTACGGACTTGTTTTGAGTGCGGTGGCGGCTGCCGTGTATCTTGTAATTTTGCTTATCGCAAAAAACAAAGACGGCTTTAAGCGTGCACTTCCGATTTTACTGTGCGTTTTGATTGTCGCAGAGCTTTGCCTTTCAAACATGAAAACCGTAAAGACTTCGGGCGATATTCATAATACACTTTATCCAGACGGTAAAGCAGTTCAGGGGAAAAGGGAAATTACAGAAGCAAACGCAGACGGCTTTTACCGTATGGAAATAAGCGACAACAAGAAAGTCAATAATTTCCCGGCACTTTATAACTATAACGGAATTTCAACATTTTCCTCAATGACCGATACAAATCTTGCGCTTACGCAGTATTGCCTCGGCGTTGACGCTAACAGGCAAAATGCATACAAGTATTCGCCGCAAACGCCCATATACAACGCAATGCATTCGCTTGACTATGTGTTTGACAGCGTGGGACTTATAGGCGAGGACAACCCGTATTATGAAAAAATCGGCGAGGTTGACGGCAAGGGCGTATATAAGGTAAAATATGCACTTCCGCTCGGTTATTGTGCAGATTCGACGGTTACACAATGGGATCCGTACATATATCAGCCGTCATATTCGCAGACAGGCTTTTGGTATAACGCAACGGGCGTAGGAAATGTGTTCGACTATGCGCAACTTGACTCGATTGAATACAGCAGTTGTGAAGCGGTTGACAGCGGAACGGTAAACAAATATTACGCTGAGATTAATGAGGAAAACGAGGGCGAGCACGCTCACGTTCACGAGGACGGCGAGGTGCACGAAGAGGGCTATAACGCTCTCACGACCATTATTGAATCAGTCGGCGGCGTTTATCCTTTTAAGGCAACGGACAACGATTTCTCAATCAAGTTTAACTATACCGTTCAAAAGGACGGAGAATTGTTTATGCTTGCCACAAGCGGCTGCTTGCAGAAAATGACAATTAGATTTGCAGGCGAAGCAAGCGAATATGACGTATCAGACAGAAAGCTTTATGATGTCGGATATTATCACGCAGGCGACGTCGTTGAGGTAACGGTGCACGATGCCGACAGAGATATTTCGGAATTTGATGCGGATAAGCCGCTTACGGACTCCGTTCAGATGTCCGCAATGACCGTTGACAACGAAGCGTTTATGAACGGCTACAAGCATATTCTTGAAAACGGTATGCTCAAAATCGAAACTTTCAAGGACTCATATATCAAGGGCACGGTCAACGCTTCAAAGGACGGAGTTATGGTCGCTTCAATGCCCTATGACGAGGGTTGGACGGTTACGGTTGACGGCGAGGCGGTCGAGCTTATCAAAAATGAAAGCCATATGATGATGTTCAACATTTCACAGGGCGAGCACACCGTCGAAATGAAATATTTCCCACAGGGACTTAAAGAGGGTATTTTCGTTTCCGTCGCTTCGATTTTGGCTCTTGCTCTTGTAATGCTCCTTTCAAAGGTTCGCAAAATGAAAGCCGAGGTTTTGACTCAGGAGGAAGCGGAGAAAACCGCAAATGCTCCCGAAAAGGATGATTGATTATGGATTACGATACTTTTTTACTTGTGATGAAAATATACTTTTCGGTGTGCGTGTTTATCGTCGGAATATGTATCGGCAGCTTTTTGAACGTGCTCATTTACCGTATTCCGCTCGGTATGGACTTCAAAAAAGGCTCGTCGATTTGCACCACGTGTAAGCATCCGCTTAAATGGTACGATTTGTTTCCGCTTTTCAGCTGGATTTTTCTCGGCGGGAAATGCCGCTACTGCAAGGCGAAAATTTCCCCGATTTATCCGATTGTCGAAAGCGTTACGGGCATTTTGTTCGTGATGTCGTTCGTGTTCGGCTGCGGCTGCGATTTCAAGCTTCGGCTTTTAGGCTATTTTATGATTTGCGCCGCACTTGTTGTTGTATTTTGCATTGACCTAAAGCATATGTTTATTCCCGACTCAATGTGGATTACCATTCTTTTAGGCGGTATCGTCATTTATATCGACTCGATTATCGAAAACGGCTTTGATAAAAATGAGCTTATCGGCAGGATTGTGGGATTTTTCCTTGTCAGCGGTCTGTTTTTGCTCGTTTCGTACATTAAACCCGATTCAATGGGCGGCGGAGATATAAAGCTTATGGCGGCGGCAGGCTTTGCTCTCGGTTGGAAAAATGTCTTGCTTGCGCTGTTGGTTTCAGGCTTTACGGGCACGCTGTATCTGATTTTTTCAAACACTCTCAAAAAAGAGAATATGAAAAAGGAAGTCCCGTTCGGTCCGCACCTCGCAATCGGTATTTTCGTTGCGCTGATGTTCGGAAATCAAATAATAAATTGGTACACGGGCTTGTGGAGTTAAATTTTAAGGACTGTAAAATTTACAGTCCTTTTTGTTTGCCATATTGTGCGTTATATGTTAAAATTATCTGTGAATTGAGGTGAGGCTATGCCGAAAAATACAAATGCCTGTCCGCTTTACAAAAAGTGCGGCGGATGTCAGCTACAAAATATGCCGTACAGCGAACAGCTGAGCTTTAAGCAGGCGAGGGTTATTAAATTGCTCGGCTCATTTTGTCATGTGGACGAGATTATCGGTATGGATAAGCCGTATAATTACAGGAACAAGGTGCAGGCGGCGTTTTCGACAGACCGCAGGGGAAATATAATTTCCGGTGTGTATCAGTCGTCGAGCCACAAGGTCGTTGCGGTTGAAAAGTGTATGCTTGAGGACGAGAAAGCCGACGAGATAATCGGAACTGTCCGCAAGCTGCTCAAAAGCTTTAAGCTAAAGGCTTACAACGAGGACACACGGCAGGGATTTTTACGCCATGTGCTTGTAAAACGAGGCTTCAAAAGCGGTCAAATAATGGTCGTGCTTGTAACGGGAACGCCCGAATTTCCTAAAAAGCGTTCGTTCGTAAACGCACTTTTGTCAAGGCATCCCGAAATCACAACGGTCGTTTGGAATTACAATCCGAAAAAGACAAGCCTTGTTCTCGGCGAGCGTGAAGAAATATTGTTCGGCGACGGAAAAATCGAGGAACAGCTCGGAAAATACACCTTTAGAATATCGCCAAAGGCGTTTTATCAGATAAACCCCGTGCAGACGGAAATTTTATACAACAAGGCGATTGAATTTGCCGAACTTACGGGAAAAGAGACGGTTATCGACGCATATTGCGGTACGGGTACGATAGGAATTTTCGCATCCGACAGGGCAAAGCAGGTTATCGGCGTGGAATTGAACTCCGAGGCGGTCAAGGACGCCCGTGAAAACGCAAGGCTCAACAAGGTCGAAAATATCAGATTTTTCAATGCCGACGCAGGCAGGTTTATGGTCGAAGCGGCAAAAGAGGGCGAAACGGCGGACGTGGTAATTATGGACCCGCCGAGAAGCGGCTCGGACAGAGCTTTTTTGTCAAGCGTAGTAACCCTTGCACCGAAAAAAGTGGTGTATATCTCTTGCAACCCCGAAACGCAGAAAAGAGATCTAATGTTCCTCGTCAAAAACGGCTATAAGGTGCGAAAAATCCAGCCCGTCGATATGTTCCCGCATACGCTGCATGTCGAGACGGTTGTGTTACTTTCCAAACTTATGACGAAAAAACATGTTAACATTGAATTACATACGGATGAATTAGATTTGACATCAGCTGAAAGCAAGGCTACTTACAACGATATAAAACAGTATGTTTTTGATAAGTTTGGATTTAAAGTTTCAAATTTATATATTGCACAAGTAAAAGAAAAGTGTGGAATTAAAGAAAGAAAAAATTATAACAAACCTAAAAATGACGATTCGAAGCAACCAATATGTCCAATAGAAAAAGAAGAGGCAATAAAAGATGCATTTAGGTATTTTCAAATGATTTGAGAAAGGTTTGATATAGTTATGGATACAAATGATGATTTAAGAGTAAAATACTATTCTACAAATGATTTAAGCGCTGGATTTTATTTGAAGAGAATAGAAGATATTATTTGTAATTTTGTGGTTGAGAAAAAAAGAGTCGATATTAACGAAATTATTGAATTATATAATATACAACAGTTTTTTCATAATAGAATTTATTCTATACATTGGACAA
>ERZ780100.328-NODE-328-length-24356-cov-4.825974_pt1 | contig 24356 bp, 15 predicted proteins | sample MGYA00511573_ERZ780100 | MGnify/ENA primary metagenome ERZ780100 (study PRJEB29588, sample SAMEA2161876) | human gut metagenome | biome: human gut; feature: human-associated habitat; material: faeces | place: Denmark | collected 2008/2010 ...
GCCGGGCGGGAATGTGCTGTATGCGTTCCCAACGGCGCAGGCGCTCGCCGCGGCAGGGGAACAGGCATTGCGGGACTGCGCGCTGGGCTACCGCGCCCCGTATGTTCTGGCTGCCGCCCAGGCAGTTGCAGCGGGAGCGCTGGACCTTGCCGCGCTGGAAACCCTGCCCGATGCCCGGCTGTTGGAAGCTTTGATGCAGCAGCACGGCGTGGGCATCAAGGTGGCCAACTGCGTAGCCCTGTTTGCCTATGGCCGCATGGAGTGTGCCCCCGTGGATGTGTGGATCCAGCGTGTGATCGACCAGCATTACGCCGGGCAGAACCCCTTCCCGGCTTATGGCAATGCCGGAATTTTGCAGCAGTGGATGTTCTATTTCGCCCGTTCCGAAAAGGAACGAGTCAAATAGAAAGAATAATGAAAAAAGAATAAAGAATAATGCAGGTGGACCGCGTTGCTGACGCAACGCTCAAAAAATATTAGAGTTCTGTAATCCATAGAGCACTAATAATTCTGAGCAGTGCGTAGCACTGCGATCCACCAACATTTTTAATTATTCTTTATTATTTATTCATTGGGCAAATAAGGTCAAGCACTTATTTGCCTACCGCCCTGTCCATTCTCCGGTATTGCAGCGCTTCCATCAGCTCTGCGGCGCCGATCTGTTCCACGCCGTTCATGTCGGCAATGGTGCGGGCCACGCGCAGGATGCGGTCATAGGCGCGGGCACTGTAGCCCATGCGTTCAAACGCACCGCGCAGCAGCTTTTCGGCGGCGGGGGCAAGCGGGCAGTAGCGGCGCAGCATACCGCTGGGCAGCTGGGCGTTGCAGGTAAAGCCAAGGCCTTGGTAGCGCTGGGCCTGCATGGCGCGTACCGCGGCCACCCGCGTGCGGATGTCAGCGCTCGGCTCGCCGCCGGTTTTTGCGGCAAGGGCGTCGTACTCCACGGGGCGGGCCTCCACATGCAGGTCAATGCGGTCCAGCAGCGGGCCGGAAATCCGCTGCCGGTAGCGCTCAATCGCACTGGGCGTGCAGCTGCATTCCCGCACGCCGGAACCATAATACCCGCACTTGCAGGGGTTCATGGCGGCAACCAGCATAAAACGGCAGGGGTAGGTGGCGGTGCCGTGTACCCGGCTCACGGAGATGCACCCGTCCTCGATTGGCTGGCGCAGCACCTCCAGCGCTTCGCGGCTGAACTCCGGCAGCTCGTCCAAAAACAGTACGCCGTTGTGGGCCAGGCTGACCTCGCCGGGGCGGGGCACTGTGCCGCCGCCCGCAATGGCTGCGGCGCTGACACTGTGGTGGGGGCTGCGGAACGGTCGCTGCTGCAATAATCCGGTCCCGGCCTGCACCAGTCCGGCAACGGAATAAATCGCGGTGGTTTCCAGCGCTTCCTCATAACTGAGCGGCGGCAGGATGCCCGGCAGGCGGTGGGCTGGGTCGTGTATGCGGGTTATGCAGTGCTTTCGGCGCGGAGGCTCGTGCAGCAATTCCCGGAAGCGTATAACAGCCTGAATTCCGCACTTGCGTCAAAACTGTACGGACTGCAGCGGTTTGGTGCAACCGTTTGGACAATGCTCGGGCTGAGCTTTGCCTGCCCCGCCAGGTGGCGGATCACATCCGCAGCGCTGCGGGCGGGGTAAACTGTCAGCTGCTCGGCCACGGCGGCTTCGGCGGCGTTTTCGGCAGGAACAAACAGCTCGGTCACGCCCGCCTTTTGGGCGGCAAAGGCCATGGGCAGGGCACCGGCAATGGGGCGCAGTGTGCCATCCAGCCCAAGCTCACCCAAAAATGCCTGGTGCGGCTCTGGCTGTGGGATGTACTGCTGCGCCGCCAAAATGCCGATGAACACCGGCAGGTCATACAAACTGCCGGTCTTGCGCACATCGGCGGGGGCCAGGTTGACGGTAACATGGCTGGCGGGCCAGGGGCAGTTCAGGTTTTTGATGGCGCTGCGCACCCGCTCGCTGCTTTCCTTCACGGCGGAATCCGGCAGGCCCACCATGGCAAATTTGGGCAGACCGCCGCTGATGTGGGTTTCCACGGTAACGGGGTAGCCATCCAGCCCCGTTACCCCCAGGCTGACAACGTGTGCATACATGGCGCAGCCAACTCCTTTTTTCAACAAATTGCGTACTTTGATTATTTTCAGTATATCCTGTTCCGCCCGCGGCGGCAAGCATATTTTTTGTGCCCAAAATCTGCCTTGACGCTGTAGGGTAAAAAACAGGCAAAGCTCCGGCAAAAAGCCGGAATTCCAGCTTTTTTTGATTGACAACGCAAACTAAAATTGATATATTTAATTTGAACAAGTAAATTTACCCAAAACTTTTACAGGGTAAGAAAGTGATGGTGTCCAAAATGTATAAAGAAATGTACAGCCGTTGGCTTGCTGCCAACCTGGATGACCCCGACCTGAAGCCGGAGCTGGAATCGATTCAGAACGATGACGCTGCCATTCAGGATCGTTTTGCCGTTGCCCTTAAGTTCGGCACTGCCGGTCTGCGCGGTGTGATCGGCGCCGGTACCAACCGCATGAACGTGTATGTTGTGCGCCAGGCTACCCAGGGCCTTGCCAACTGGGTCAAGACCCAGGGCGGCACCCAGACCGTTGCTATCAGCTATGACAGCCGCATCAAGAGTGATGTGTTTGCCAAGGCTGCTGCCGAAGTTCTGGCCGCCAACGGCGTAAAGGTGCGCATTTACAGCGCCCTGATGCCGGTTCCCGCACTGAGCTTTGCTACCCGGTATTATAACTGCAACGCCGGTATCATGGTAACGGCATCCCACAACCCGGCCAAGTACAACGGCTATAAGGCCTACGGCCCCGATGGCTGCCAGATGACCGATGAGGCCGCTGACATCGTGTACGCCGAAATCCAGAAGACCGACATCCTGACCGGCGCAAAAACCATGCCGTTTGCCGAGGGGCTGGAAAAGGGCATCATCGAATACGTTGGCGATGACTGCATCAACGCCCTGTACGAAGCAATCGAAGCCCGCTCCATCCGTCCCGGTATCTGCAAGACCGCCGGCCTGAAGCTGGTTTACAGCCCGCTGAACGGCTCCGGCCTGGTTCCGGTCACCCATGTTCTGCATGACATCGGCATTACCGATATCACCGTTGTGCCGGAACAGGAAAAGCCGGACGGCAATTTCCCCACCTGCCCGTACCCCAACCCCGAAATTTTCGAGGCTCTGCGCCTTGGCCTGGAACTGGCCGAAAAGTCTGGTGCAGACCTGATGCTGGCCACTGACCCCGATGCTGACCGCGTTGGCATTGCCGTTAAGTGCAAGGATGGCAGCTATGAGCTGCTTTCCGGCAACGAAGTCGGCGTTCTGCTGCTGGATTACATCTGCGCGGGCCGCATTGAGCAGGGGACCATGCCCAAAGACCCCGTCATGTGCAAGTCCATCGTGTCCACCCCGCTGGCGGACAAGGTGGCCGAGCATTACGGTGTTGAGTGCCGCAATGTGCTGACCGGCTTTAAGTGGATCGGCGATCAGATTGCCAAGCTGGAAGCTGCTGGTCAGGTTGACCGCTTCATCTTTGGCTTTGAGGAAAGCTATGGCTACCTGGCTGGTCCTTACGTCCGCGATAAGGATGCCATCATCGGCTCTATGCTGATTTGCGAAATGGCTGCTTATTACCGCGCAAAGGGCAGTTCCATCAAGGAAGAGCTGGAGCGCATTTACACCGAGTATGGCCGCTACCTGAACAAGGTTGACAGCTTTGAGTTCCCGGGCCTGTCCGGCATGGACAAGATGGCGGGCATTATGTCCGGCCTGCGCGAGAACCCGCCCAAGGACTTTGGCGGTGACGCCGTTGTAAAGGTTGTGGACTATAAAAAGCCTGAAGAGACCGGTCTGCCCGCCGCCAACGTGCTGATCTACACCCTGGCATCCGGCTGCACCGTTGTGGTGCGCCCCTCCGGCACCGAGCCGAAGATCAAGACCTACTTTACCACCAAGGGCAAAGACCTGGCCGAAGCCGAAGCCAAGAAAGAAGAACTGGCCGCTGCCGTTAAGCCGCTGCTGGCATAATGTGATTCCATAGGTTTGGCGCTTTTGGGCCGCCTGCTGTAATACGCAGACGGCCTTTTTTGTATGCAGCCCCCTAGCCGCCGCAGTGAGGAAATAACGCGCATTTTCAGGCTCTGCTTGGGGAATCACCCCTCCGTCACCTTCGGCGACAGCTCCCCACGAAGGGAAGCCAAAGGCTTTGCGGAAAATTGTTGCGGCATCTGCTACAAGGCCCCGGAACGGTCAAGACCGTTCCCTACAGAGCATTTTATTGTGTGCGGCCAACCCACAAACACCCAGTAGGGCGGGGGGTACCCGACTTCGCCGGAAACTTACCGGAGCAGATACAAAAAACGTGTGATGTACTTTGCCCCACAGTAGGAGACGGCGTCCTCGACGTCCCGGATGGGCATATAAATGATTGCACTTTTGCTGGCAATTTGCCGCCGTAAAAGATTGCCCGCACTACTTGACAAAACACAAAAACTCTGGTAAAATACTCTAGCAATCGTTCAGAGGGCTGCTCCACACGCACAGGATGGCGTCTGCTGGTAGCCGAAATTCGAAGATTGTGATGAGCACATATATCAAGTATGGCTCCCTTTAGTCATGATCGAGAAAGAGGTGAAATGAAAATGAAGCAGGGTATTCATCCCAACTATGTGGATTGCACCATTACCTGCGCATGCGGCAACGTGATCCATACCCGCGATACCAAGCCGGAGATCCGCGTTGAAGTTTGCAGCAAGTGCCATCCCTTCTACACCGGCAAGCAGAAGCTGGTTGACACCGGCGGACGTGTTGAGCGCTTTAAGCGCCGCTACGCCAACAAGGCTGGCAAGTAATTGCATTAAGGTTTTGTATACCGCAGATGGCAACATCTGCGGTATTTTTTTCAAATACATCATCTTGCATCTCAAAGGAGAACCCCTATGCCGGACTATCAAACGATCCGCGGTATTTCCACCTTTGAATATGAAGAAAAGCGCTCCCGCTTTATTGCTTCCGCTGCGTTTGCCGATACCGAGGAAGCTGCCCTTGCCCACCTGAACCGCATCAAAGCGGCCAACCGCACCGCGCGGCATAATGTGTATGCCTATGTTCTGCGCGAGGGTGGCCGCACCCGCTACAGTGATGACGGCGAACCCGCCAAAACCGCCGGTACCCCCGTGCTGGAAGCCATCGGCCATGCGGGGCTTTCGGATGTGATCGTGGTGGTTACGCGGTACTTTGGCGGAGTTCTGCTGGGTACCGGCGGGCTGGTGCGGGCCTACACCGCGGCGGCATCCGGAGCCTTGCAGCAGGCGGAGATTGTCAGCATGCGGCTGGTGACAGATTGCGCCGTGACCGTGCCATACCCCAAGTTTGAACAGGCCCAGCGGATGATCGCAGCCGCCGGGGCCAAACTGCAGGAACCGGAGTATGCCGATGCTGTGACCCTGCGCTGGCGCATGCCTGCCGGAACCGAAGAAGCCCTGTGCCATGACCTGAGCGAGCTGACCCGCGGCAGTGCCGAAGTGACGATCAGCAAACCACTTTACGCAGCTTTTTGATGCTGCGCAGTCATTTCTGGCAAGAAAGCAGAATTTCCCATGAAATTTTTACATTTCATACAAGTGTTTGGCGGCTTTTTATCGTATTTATAATATAGAGAGCCGTTTTTGGGCATGATATGCCCAACGGGAAACCGGATAGGGGAAAGGAGGCTGCGCCGTGACTGTGCGGGAAGAGACCCAGACAATTGAACGCCTGACCTTAAGCCCCTATGCCGCTTTAAGTGAGCAGAGTTTTGGCCGCCGCACCCCGGAACCGGAAGATGACCTGCGGACCTGCTACCAGCGTGACAGGGACAGAATTTTGCACTGTAAAAGTTTTCGGCGGTTGAAGCAGAAAACACAGGTGTTTCTTTCGCCGGAGGGCGACCACTACCGCACCCGGCTGACCCACACGCTGGAAGTCAGCCAGATTGCCCGAACCATTGCCCGCGCCCTGCGGCTGAATGAGGACCTGACCGAAGCCATTGCCCTGGGGCATGATCTTGGCCACACCCCATACGGCCACGCGGGGGAGCGCGCACTGAACCGGCTGTGCCCCGGCGGGTTTACCCACTACCGCCAAAGCCTGCGGGTGGTGGACTACCTGGAAAAGGACGGCAAGGGCCTGAACCTTTGCTGGGAGGTGCGCAACGGGATTATTACCCACACCAAAGGCGCCTGGGCCCGCACGATGGAAGGCTGTACCGTGCGCTATGCGGACCACATTGCCTTTTTGAACCATGATATTGAGGATGCCGTGGCCGCCGGTGTGCTGAACCCCACCGCCCTGCCGCGGGATGCCGTGCAGGTGCTGGGAGATACCAAATCCCAGCGCATCACCACAATGATCACCGACCTTGTGGCAAACAGCACAAACTGCAAAAATGGGAAAATGCAGTTTTCCCCCGAAGTGGAGGAGGCATACGGTGTGCTAAAAGACTTTATGTACAGCACGGTGTATGTGGACAAGGATGCCAAGCGCGAAGAGAAAAAAGTGGACAAGATGATCGAAGCGCTGTATGAGCGCCTTTGCGCGGACCCCACGCTGATGCCTAATTTTTATATGCAGGTGGCATATCACCAGGGAATGGACCGTGCCGTGGCGGATTATATTTCCGGCATGAGCGATGAATTTGCTACCCGCCTGTTTGAGGAGCTGTTTGTGCCGCAAAAGTGGCAGGTGCTATAAAATTGGCAGTATGTTAGAGCACTGCCGCCCGCCCCGAAGGGGCGCACATTGTGCGCCCGCTAACCTATAAATTATTACGATATCTACGCGAAAGGAGGCCCGGAGCCCCATTGATCCCACAGGAATACATACAGGAAGTGGTTGCACGCAATGATATTACCGAAGTAATCGGCCAATATGTGCAGCTGCGTCATCGCGGGCGGACCTATACCGGGCTGTGCCCTTTCCATAACGAGAAAACCCCTTCGTTTACCGTCTACCCGGATACCCAAAGTTTTTACTGCTTTGGCTGCGGTGCGGCGGGGGATGTGATTAACTTTGTGCGCAAAATTTCCAACCTGGGCTATGTGGAAGCTGTTAAACAGCTGGCGGGCCGCGCCGGGATGCCCATGCCGGAGGAGGACGACCAGGAAAGCCGTTCCCGCTCCCGCCTGTTGGAGATCAACCGCAACGCCGCGCGCTATTTTTATGACCAGCTCAACGCCCCAACGCCGGAAGCCGCCATGGCCCGCCGCTACTGGCGCGAAAAACGCGGCCTTTCGGATGCGGCCATCCGCCGGTTTGGCCTGGGCTATGCACCGGAAGATTTTGTCGGCCTTCTGCACTACCTGCGCCACCGCGGCTTTACCGAGCCGGAATTGGAATCCTCCGGCCTTGCCAAGCGTAGCGCCAAGGGCAATCTGTATGATATCTTCCGCCACCGCGTGATGGTGCCCATCATTGATGTGCGGGGCAATATCATTGCGTTCGGCGGGCGCGTGATGGATGATTCCAAGCCGAAATACATCAACTCGCCCGAAACGATGGTCTACCACAAATCCCGCACGCTGTTTGCACTGAATGTGGCAAAAAAATCAACGTCCAAGCGGTATATCCTCTGCGAAGGGTATATGGACGTCATCTCGATGCACGAAGCCGGGTTTGATACCGCTGTCTGTGCCTGCGGCACGGCTTTGACGCCGGAGCAGGTCAAGCTGCTGACGGAATACGCCGACGAAGTGGTGCTGAGCTATGACTCGGACGAAGCAGGCCAGAAGGCAACGGAGCGCAGTTTGGCGCTGTTTTCCGGTACCAATTTGCAGGTGCGGGTGCTGAACATCCCCGGTGCCAAGGACCCGGATGAATTTATCCGTACCTATGGCCGCGACCGGTTTGAAGCCGTGCTGGAAGGCACCGCAACCCCGCTGGAGTTCAAGCTGGCTAAGGCAGTGAAAAAATATGACCTGCGCAACGATGCCCAGCGCCTGCAATATGTGGATGAAGCCATCGGCATTCTGGCAGGCAGCGCGGTCAGCCCCACGGCGCGGGATGTGTATGCCGGGCGCATTGCGGAGCAGACCGGCATTGATAAAAAGGCTGTGTTGGTCCAGCTGGAAAGCGCCGTGCGCGGGGCCGGGCGCAGGGCGCGCCGCAAAGAGCAGAACGAACTTTCCCGCCAGGGGATTGCGGCGGATATCCGCGTGCCCTATGACCGCGGGGGCGAAGCTGCCCTGGGGGCCGCAAGCGCCGCCCGCCAGCTTGTGGCGGCTATGGCGCAGGGAGCCGGCGCCATCCCCTACATCCGGGAGCGGCTGAACCTTGGCATGGTGGTGCTGCCGGAAATGCAGCAGGCAATCAAGGCGATTTACGACTGCGCCGCCCGCGGCCAGCCTGCCAACGCCACGACCCTTTCCCCCTTGTTGGAGGAAAAAGCCTACAGCCAGGTGATGCTGGCCCAGGCCCAAAACGCCGATACCCGCCTGACCCGCCGGGATATTGATATGCTGCTGGATCGTTTGCAGACCGCAAACCCCGAAAGCGCCCAGGTGGCAGGCACCACAGACGATGAATTCCGGCAGAAATTTGCCGCCCTTGCCCGCAAAAAAGTGGGCGAACGCCCGCCGGAAGAATAATTTCCACCCGGCCAAAACCATGTTGTTTTATCCCGTTCCAGTAAGATGGGCAGAATAAAAACCAAAGGAGAAACTACTTATGGCAGAAAAGAAAGATTCGATTCGCAACCTGATTGAACAGGGCCGCCGTGCAGGCAAATTGACCAGCACCGAAATCAGTGACGCTATGGAAGAAAGCAGCCGTGTTATTGACGCGGAGCAGATGGAAAAGCTGTATGAAGAGCTGGAAAGCAACGGCATTGAAGTGGTGGATGATGACGCCACTGATATGTCCGCTGTGGCCGATATGGGCGAGGAGGGGATGGATGACTTTGAGGATACCGTTACCTCGGACGGCATTACCATCGATGACCCCGTTAAGGTTTACCTGAAAGAGATCGGACGCGTGCCCCTGCTGACCCCCGATGAGGAAGTGCAGCTGGCCCTGGATATCCAGAAAGGCGGCAAGGACGGCGAACGCGCCAAGCAGCGCCTGAGCGAAGCCAACCTGCGTCTGGTAGTTTCCATTGCAAAGCGCTATGTGGGCCGCGGCATGCAGTTCCTGGATCTGATCCAGGAAGGTAACCTGGGTCTGATCAAAGCGGTTGAAAAGTTTGACCATACCAAGGGCTTCAAGTTCTCCACCTATGCAACGTGGTGGATCCGCCAGGCCATCACCCGCGCCATTGCGGATCAGGCCCGCACCATCCGTATCCCTGTGCATATGGTGGAAACCATCAACAAGGTCAAAAAGGTTTCCAGCCAACTGCTGCACGAAAACGGCCATGAGCCCAGCGCCGAAGAAATTGCCGAGCGCCTGGATATGCCGGTGGACAAAGTGCGCGAGATTATGCGCGTGGCACAGGAACCCGTCAGCCTCGAAACCCCCATCGGTGAGGAGGAAGATAGCCACTTGGGCGACTTTATCCCCGACGAGGAAGCCCCCGTTCCCGCCGAAGCCGCCAGCCAGACCCTGTTGAAAGAGCAGCTGGCCGATGTGCTGAAAACCCTGACCCCGCGTGAAGAAAAGGTCCTGCGCCTGCGTTTTGGCCTGGAAGATGGCCGCCCCCGCACGCTGGAAGAGGTGGGCAAGGAGTTCAACGTTACCCGTGAACGTATCCGCCAGATCGAAGCAAAAGCCCTGCGCAAGCTGCGCCACCCCAGCCGCAGTAAAAAGCTGCGCGACTTCCTGGATTGATGCCGTGATTCTTATATAGAATAGAAATAGCAAATTAAAATCATCTGCACCCGTACTGCTGTTTGCCCGGCGGTGCGGGTGTATTTTTGTGTGCAGCAGGCATAAATGACAAAGCCACAGCATACGATTACCCTGATGATATAGGGGAGGGGATAACGATGTGTGGAATTGCCGGACAGATCAGCGCGGACCCAAATAAGATTGCAGCCAACTACCCAGCTTACTGCCGAATGCAGAAAAGCCTTGCACGCCGCGGGCCGGACCAGCGGGGAATGTACCTGCACGGCCATGCGGCGCTGATCCATGCGCGGCTGGCTGTGGTGGATCTGGAAAACGGCTGCCAGCCCATGGTGCTGGAGCAGGGCGGGGAGAAATACATTCTGGTGTACAACGGCGAGCTGTACAACACGCCGGAGCTGCACGCCCAGCTTGCGGCTCTGGGCCATCGCTTTGTAAGCCATTCCGATACTGAGGTTTTGTTACATGCTTTTGCCCAGTGGGGGCCGGACTGTCTGGAAAAGCTGAACGGTATTTTTGCATTTGCTGTGTGGCAGCAGCGGGCGCAAAAGCTCTTTCTGGCGCGGGACCGCGTCGGGGTCAAGCCGCTGTTCTATGCCCTGCGCGGGGACAGCCTGATCTTTGCTTCCGAGCTGAAAACGCTGCTCTGCCACCCGGAGATCCCGCCGCAGGTGGATGCCCATGGGCTGGCCGATGTGCTGCTGCTCGGCCCCGGCCGCACGCCGGGGTGCGGGGTGTTCCGCAATGTGCAGGAATTGAAGCCCGGCTGCTGCGCAGAATACACTGTGCCACAGGTTGGTGCGCCGCGCCTCACCGTGCGCCGCTACTGGCAGCTGACCGACCACGAACACCCCGATGATTTTACCCACACCGCAGCCAAAGTGCGGGACCTGGTGATGGATGCCGTCACGCGGCAGCTGGTATCGGATGTGCCGGTGGCAACCTTCCTTTCCGGCGGGCTGGATTCCAGCCTGATTTCGGCAATCGCGGATTCCCACTTTACGGCGCGGGGCAAAACGCTGCAGACTTTCTCGGTCGGTTATCAGGATAACAAAAAGTACTTCCACGCCACCCATTTCCAGCCCAGTCCGGATGCGCCGTATATCCGCACCATGAACCAGTTCTTGAATGCGCAGCATACCTGGGTAACGCTGGACAGCGAAGCACTGGCCGCCGCCCTGCTGGAAGCGGTGGACGCCCGCGACCTGCCCGGTATGGCGGATGTGGACTCCTCGCTGCTGCTGTTCTGCCGTGAGATCCGTAAAACAGCCACCGTGGCACTTTCCGGCGAGTGCGCGGACGAGATATTTGGCGGTTACCCCTGGTACAGGGATAAGACCGTGCGGGAGCGGTATGGCTTTCCTTGGGCGCAGAGCACGGCATACAGGGTCAGCTTTTTTAAGCCGGAGGTGTTCGGCGGCATTGACCCGGCGGCGTATATTGATGAAGGCTACCGCGCCACGCTGGAGCAAACTTCCATCCGCCCCGGTCTGGATCCCCTGGAACAACGGATGCGCCAGATGTTTGCCCTGAACTTTAACTGGTTTATGCAGACCCTTTTGGACCGCAAGGACCGAATGAGTATGTACAGCGGGCTGGAAGTGCGCGTGCCGTTCTGCGATTACCGCATTGCGGAATACCTGTACAGCGTGCCGTGGGAATATAAGGATTACGAGGGCCACGAAAAAGGCCTGCTGCGCCAGGCGATGCAGGGCGTGCTGCCCACGGAAGTGTTGTGGCGAAAAAAGAGCCCCTACCCTAAAACATGGAACCCGGCGTATTTGAACGCTGTCAGCGCCATGCTGCGCAGTGCGATGCAGGACCCGGATGCCCCGCTGCTGCGTATTGCCAAGAGGGCAGCGCTGGAACAGCTGTTGACCGCTGCCGAGACTGCGACCCCCTGGTATGGCCAGCTGATGACCACCCCGCAGACCATTGCCTGGTTTGTGCAGCTGAATTACTGGCTGCAAAAATACCGGGTGGAGCTGGTGTAAATACCCATGTGGCGGGCCCGGCATCAAACGCATAACACCAAAAACAGACGAGTGCCCACCCTGCACACGGATAACGGCGGGAAGGGCACTTTTTGTTTGCAAAGCGTAAAAACCGGGAAAATGCAGAAAAAACGCAGGCTGCAACCCATACAAAAAACACACAAGGTAATTGGGCATTGTGCCAATTAGCGGCATTTCAAGGATTTGTCAAGTGGCAGAAGAAATGCAAAAATAGCACTTTGCCAAAAGAAATATGACACGCATCCGGGCGTTCAATTGCCTGATAAAAAAACACGCAAAATGCCAAAAGAGCCCTTGACAATCAGCTTTTTGGCTGGTATACTGGCATAGTATCACAAAATGGAATAGAGCGCCCTAAAGGAATTTTGATTTTTTCGCGTTTTTTCAAACTTTGTTAAAAACGACGAATGTTCCAAGAAAATCATTGCTTCGGCGGAGCGCTTTTGCCAAAAACAAATCTGAACGGAATAGGAGTGGTCGCATTTTATGGTAAAGGTCAAGCCCGTACAAAACGGTCGAACCTCCAGAATGAGCTTTTCCCGCATCAACGAAGTGATTGGCATGCCCAACCTCATCGAGATCCAGAAAAACTCTTATAACTGGTTCCTGGACGAGGGCCTGCGCGAAGTGTTCCACGACATTGACGCGATCGAGGATTACACCGGGAATCTCTCGCTGGAATTTGTCGATTACCGTCTGGACAAGCACCCCAAATATACCATTAAAGAATGTAAAGAGCGTGACGCAACGTATGCTGCGCCGCTTTATGTCACTGCGCGCCTGTTGAATAAGAGCACCGGCGAAGTGAAGGAACAGGAAATTTTCATGGGCGATTTCCCGCTCATGACGGATTCCGGCACTTTCATCTCCAACGGTGCAGAACGTGTTATCGTCAGCCAGCTGGTTCGTTCGCCCGGCGTGTTCTATGCTTCCAGCAAGGACCGTACCGGCAAGGACCTTTTCACCGCAACCATGAACCCCAACCGCGGCGCATGGCTGGAATACGAAACCGATTCTTCCGATGTATATTATGTGCGCATTGATAAAAACCGCAAGCTGCCGGTTACTACCTTCCTGCGCGCACTGGGTCTTGGCACCGATGAGCAGATCCGCCAGTACTTCGGCGATTCTGAACCCAAAATCAACGCCACCCTGGAAAAGGATATCACCCATTCCACAGAGGAAGCCCTGCTGGAGTGCTACCGCAAGCTGCGCCCCGGCGAGCCGCCGACGGTGGAAAGCTCCCGCAGCCACATCAACCTGCTGTTCTTTGATCCGCGCCGTTACGACCTGGCTCGTTTTGGCCGCTTCAAGATGAACAACAAGCTGTGCCTGTCCCGCCGTATTGCGGGCTATAAGACTGCCGAGGACATCATTGCCCCGCTGACCGGCGAACTGCTGGCCGCCAAGGGCGAGCGCATCAACCACGAAAAGGCTGTTGAAATTGATAACGCCGGTGTTTCCCGCGTTACTGTTATCGTGGAGCGCAAGGGCCAGGATCCGGTCAATGTGATCGTGTTCTCCAACGGCTGTGTCGATGCCCAGAGTTTCTTCAGCTTTGACGTGAAGGAATGCGGCATCAACGAGCGCGCTTCCTTTGCCGAAATCCGTAAGATTCTGGATGCTACCTCCGATCCGGAAGAGCAGAAAGAACTGCTGACCAAGAATCATGATAAGCTCATCAGCCGCACCGTTACCGTTGACGATATCTTTGCTTCCGTCAACTACCTGCTGGGCCTTGACCATGGCATCGGCGTGACCGATGAAATCGACCACTTGGGCAACCGCCGCGTGCGCAGCGTTGGCGAATTGCTGCAGAACCAGTTCCGCATCGGCTTTGCCCGTATGGAGCGCGTTGTGCGCGAGCGCATGACCCTGCAGAACCAGGAATCCGGCGAGATCACCCCGCAGAGCCTGGTCAACATCCGCCCGGTCGTGGCTGCCATCCGTGAGTTCATCGGTTCCAGCCCACTGTCTCAGTTCATGGACCAGAACAACCCGCTGTCTGAGCTGACCCATAAGCGCCGTCTGTCCGCTTTGGGCCCCGGCGGTCTGTCCCGTGACCGCGCAGGCTTCGAAGTCCGCGACGTTCATTATACCCACTATGGCCGTCTGTGCCCGATTGAGACGCCCGAAGGTTCCAACATCGGTCTGATCTCCTATCTGGCATCTTTCGCCAAGATCAACAAGTACGGCTTCATTGAGGCACCTTACCGCCGCGTGGATAAAGAAACCGGCGTTGTTACCGATGAAGTTGTTTATATGCCCGCCGACGTTGAAGATGAATACATCGTGGCACAGGCCAACGAACCGCTGGACGAGAACAACCGCTTTGTCCGTTCCCGCGTTTCCGGCCGTCATCGCAACGACATTCAGGAATTTGCCCGTGAACAGGTCGATTTCATGGATGTCTCTCCGCGAATGATGGTTTCTGTGGCTACCGCCTGCATTCCCTTCCTGGAAAACGATGACTGTAACCGTGCTCTGATGGGCTCCAACATGCAGCGTCAGGCTGTGCCTCTGATGGTTACCCAGCGCTCTCTGGTTGCTACCGGCATGGAATACAAGGCTGCTACCGACTCCGGTGTCTGCGTGCTGGCTGCCCATGACGGCACCGTTGAAAGCGTTGACGCAGATAAGATCGTTGTCCGTCTGGAAGATGGCTCCGCCGATACCTATGAACTGATTAAGTTTATGCGCTCCAACCAGGGAACCTGCGTCAACCAGCGCCCCGCCGTCTATGTGGGCGATGTTGTCAAGAAGGGCGACGTTCTGGCTGACGGCCCTGCCACCAAGGACGGTGAGATCTCTCTGGGCAAGAACGCTCTGATCGGCTTCATGACCTGGGAAGGCTACAACTATGAGGACGCTGTTCTGCTGAACGAAAAGCTGGTCCGCGAGGATATCTACACCTCTATCCACATTGAGGAGTACGAGAGCGAAGCCCGCGATACCAAGCTGGGACCTGAAGAGGTGACCCGTGATATCCCCAACGTCGGCGATGATTCCCTGAAGGATCTGGACGACCGCGGCATTATCCGCATCGGCGCCGAAGTCAAGACCGGCGATATTCTGGTTGGTAAGGTTACCCCGAAGGGTGAAACCGAACTGACCGCCGAAGAGCGCCTGCTGCGCGCCATCTTTGGCGAAAAGGCACGGGAAGTACGTGACACCTCCCTGCGCGTTCCCCACGGTGCTTACGGCATTGTTGTGGATGTTAAGGTCTTTACCCCCGAAAACTCTGACGAGCTGCAGCCCGGCGTGCGCACCTGCGTGCGCGTCTATATCGCCCAGAAGCGTAAGATCAGCGTTGGCGATAAGATGGCAGGCCGTCACGGCAACAAGGGCGTTGTTTCCCGCATTCTGCCGCAGGAGGACATGCCGTTCCTGCCTGACGGTACCCCGCTGGATATCGTGCTGAACCCCCTGGGCGTTCCTTCCCGTATGAACATCGGTCAGGTGCTGGAAGTCAACCTTGGCTATGTTGCCAAGGCCCTTGGCTGGCATGTGCAGACCCCCGTGTTCGATGGCGCGCACGAATCCGATATCCGTGACTGCCTGGCCGAAGCCCGCGATAAGTGGCATGGCGACCATGCACCGGAATATCCCACCAAGCTGCCCCGCCTGATGGGCGATAAGGGCCACATCATCGATTTCAGCAAGATCGACCTGACCGATGATGGCAAGACCACCGTTTACGATGGCCGTACCGGCGAAAAGTTCCCCTCCAAGGTTACTGTCGGTTATATGTACTACCTCAAGCTGCATCACCTGGTTGATGATAAGATCCATGCCCGTTCCACCGGCCCGTACTCTCTGGTTACCCAGCAGCCTTTGGGCGGCAAGGCCCAGTTCGGCGGCCAGCGTTTCGGCGAAATGGAAGTTTGGGCTCTGGAAGCTTATGGTGCGGCTTACACCCTGCAGGAGATCCTGACTGTCAAGTCTGACGACGTTGTGGGCCGTGTCAAGACCTACGAAGCAATCGTCAAGGGCGAAGATGTGCCGAATCCGGGCATCCCCGAAAGCTTCCGCGTTATGCTGAAAGAACTGCAGAGCCTTGGCCTGGATATTGTTGTTCAGGATAAGGAAGGCAACGCTGTTGATATGCGTCAGGAATATGACGATGACGATGCCAACTTTGACAACAGCGATATCGGTGATAACGTTCTGCTGGAAAGCGAGCTGCAGGATGATTACAGTGTCAAGGATGCCGATGAAGGCTTTGACGACGACCTGGGCGATGAGGAGCCGGATGAAGCTTCTCTGGCACAGATCGAAGCCGACAATGGCGACGACCTGTTCGACGGTGAATGATCGGAATGCTGTTTACGTCACGATTAAATGAGAGGGTTCGCTGAATGGAAAATAAAGAGTTCGATTCTATCAAGATCGGCCTTGCTTCTCCCGACCAGATCCGTGCCTGGAGCTATGGCGAGGTCAAGAAACCTGAAACCATCAACTACCGCACCCTGAAGCCGGAGCGCGACGGCCTGTTCTGCGAGCGCATTTTTGGACCTACCAAGGACTGGGAATGCCACTGCGGCAAGTATAAGCGCATCCGCTATAAGGGCAAGATCTGCGATAAGTGCGGTGTCGAAGTTACCCGCGCTAAGGTCCGCCGCGAGCGCATGGGCCACATTGAGCTGGCTGCACCCGTTTCGCACATCTGGTATTTCAAGGGCATTCCCAGCCGCATTGGCCTGATGCTGGACATCGGCCCCCGCCAGCTGGACAAGGTGCTCTACTTTGCAAACTATATCGTTACCGATCCCGGCTTTACTCCGTTGGAGAAAAAGCAGCTCCTGACCGAACGCGAGTACAAGGAGATGCGGGAAAAGTACGAGGATACCTTTGAAGCCGGCATGGGCGCCGAAGCCGTCCAGAAGCTGCTGGCTGAGATCGACCTGGAAGCTCTGTCCGCAGAGCTGCATGAGGAACTGGAAAAGGCTACCGGCCAGAAGCGCGTCCGCCTGTTGAAACGCCTGGAGTGCGTTGATGCATTCCGCCTGTCCGGCCAGCGCCCGGAGTGGATGATCCTGAACGTTGTTCCGGTCATTCCGCCGGATATCCGCCCCATGGTCCAGCTGGATGGCGGCCGCTTTGCGACTTCCGACCTGAACGATCTGTACCGTCGCGTGATCAACCGCAACAACCGTCTGAAGCGCCTGCTGGAGCTGGGCGCTCCCGACATCATCGTGCGCAACGAAAAGCGCATGCTGCAGGAAGCAGTTGATGCCCTGATCGATAACGGCCGCCGCGGCCGCCCGGTCACTGGCCCCAACAACCGCGCCCTCAAGAGCCTTTCCGATATGCTGAAGGGCAAGCAGGGCCGCTTCCGCCAGAACCTGCTGGGCAAACGTGTTGACTACTCTGGCCGTTCCGTTATCGTTGTCGGCCCTGAGCTGAAGATGTACCAGTGCGGTCTGCCCAAAGAGATGGCATTGGAGCTGTTCAAGCCCTTTGTCATGAAAAAGCTGGTGGAAACCAATCAGTGCCAAAACATCAAGAGCGCAAAGCGCAGAATAGAACGCGCGGACAGCAAGGTGTGGGACGTGCTGGAAGAAGTCATCAAGGACCACCCCGTCATGCTCAACCGCGCGCCTACGCTGCACAGGCTTTCCATACAGGCGTTTGAACCCGTGCTCATAGAGGGCAGAGCGCTTAAACTGCACCCTCTCGCCTGCACGGCTTTCAACGCGGACTTTGACGGCGACCAAATGGCGGTTCACGTGCCGCTTTCGGTGGAAGCGCAGACGGAAGCGAGATTCCTCATGCTTGCGTCCAACAATATCATGAAGCTTTCCGACGGCAAGCCCGTTATTTCGCCCACGCAGGATATGGTTATGGGGTGCTATTACCTCACAATCGAAAAAGAGGGCGCAAGAGGCGAGGGAAAGGTGTTCAGCGATGTGGACGAGGCAATCCTTGCCTACAACGCGGGAGACATCGAGCTTCAATCTGTGGTCAAAATAAGAGTAACCAAGGAAATAGACGGCGAAAAGCTAAGCACGCTTTTAACCACCACCGTCGGAAGAATGATTTTCAATCAGGCTATTCCTCAGAATCTCGGTTTCTGCAAGAGAGAGACAAAGGAGGATTACCTCAAAAACGAAATAGAATACCTTGTGGGCAAAAAGCAGCTGAGTCAGATTGTGGAGAGCTGCTTCAAGGTCAACGGCGCTACCGTTACCTCCGAGGTGCTTGACAGAATAAAAGCGCTCGGCTACAAGTATTCGACAATCGGAGCGGTCACCGCAAGCATATTCGATATGCACATCCCCAAGGAAAAGCAGGAAATCCTTGCCGACGCCGACACGGAAGTGCTCAAAGTCGAGGAGCTTTACAACATGGGTATGGTTACGGACGACGAGCGTTACAAAAAAGTTGTCGGAATCTGGAAGGAAGCCACCGACAAGGTTACCGAAAAGCTTAAAGGTACCCTCGACAAATTCAATCCTATCTGGATGATGGCAAACTCCGGCGCGCGCGGCAGCATGAACCAAATCAGACAGCTGTCCGGTATGCGCGGACTCATGACAGACCCGAGCGGCAAAACCATAGAGCTGCCCGTCAAGGCGTGCTTCCGCGAGGGACTTACCGTTTTGGAATACTTCATTTCTTCGCACGGCGGACGCAAAGGTCTTGCGGATACGGCGTTGAAAACTGCCGACTCGGGATACATGACGCGCCGACTCGTAGACGTAAGCCACGACGTGATTGTGCGCGAGGAGGATTGCGCGCACGGCGGCAAGCCGCAGGGCATGTGGATTTCCGCAATCACGGGAAGCTCGGAAAACGAAGTGATCGAAAAGCTGGAAGACAGAATTATCGGCAAATACACGATAGACGACGTGGTGCACCCGCAGACGGGAGAGGTGCTTGCGCCTGCCGACAGCATGATAACCGACGAGCAGGCCAAAGCGATTGTGGACGCCGGCATAAAGAAGGTTTATCTGCGCACCATTTTGAGCTGCCGCAGCAAGCACGGTATATGCAGCAAATGCTACGGCAAAAATATGGCTACGGGCAAGCCCGTGGATTTGGGCGAAGCGGTAGGCGTTATTGCCGCGCAGAGCATAGGCGAGCCGGGAACGCAGCTCACCATGAGAACGTTCCACACCGGCGGCGTGGCAACCGCGGACGACATAACTCAGGGTCTGCCCCGCGTCGAGGAGCTTTTCGAGGCGAGAAAGCCCAAAGGACTTTCCGTTCTCAGCGAAACCTCGGGAACTGTCGCGATAGAGGAAAAGAACGGCAAGAAGGACGTTGTGGTAACCGACGCGAACGGCGTGGCGAAATCCTATTCCATACCTTTCACCGCGCGTCTCAAAGTGCATGACGGCGACGTGATAGAAAGCGGCGATATGCTTACCGAAGGCTCCATTTATCCGCAGGATTTGCTGCGCATAAAGGGACTTAAAGCGGTGCAGGAGTATCTTGTCAAGGAAGTGCAGTCCGTCTACCGTATGCAGGGCGTCGAAATAAACGACAAGCACGTTGAAATCATCGTGCGGCAGATGATGCGCAAGGTCAAGGTGGAGGACGGCGGCGATACGGAGCTGTTGCCGGGCGAGCTTGTGGATATTTTCAAGTTCGAGGAGGCCAACACGGATATTCTGGAAAAGGGCGGCAGACCGGCCACCGCCAAGCGCACGCTGCTCGGCATCACAAAGGCGGCTCTCGCCACCGACAGCTGGCTGTCCGCGGCGTCCTTCCAGGAAACGTCGAGAGTGCTTACCGAAGCGGCAATCAAGAACAAGGTCGACCCGCTTTACGGACTGAAGGAAAACGTAATTATAGGCAAACAGATTTCGGCAGGGACGGGGCTTGCGGAGTACCGCAACGTTCAGATAAAGGAAGTCGTCGAAAGGAGCGACAGAGAGCAGTTTTAAAAAAACGCTTGACTTAGGCTGCGCGTTTTGATATTATTGCTTTTGGTGTACCGAAAAATGGACGTAGACCGAACAGAAAACAAAAACAGGGTTGTCGGACTGAGAGAGGTGTTGGCCTCTCTCAAGGAGGACAAAATCAGCAAAATTTATCTCGCCAAAGACTCCGACGCGGCGTACAAGGAGCGCGTGCTTACGGCTGCGCTCGAAAAAAACGTTCAGGTCGAGGTGGGAGGAACAAGCGCCGAGTTCGCGGAGAAATGCGGACTCGCGCACAATCGCGCTTCCGTGGTGGGAGTGCTCAAACACTGACGATATATCTCGCGAGAGTTTTTATATCCGACAAAATATCACAAGGAGGTAACAAATGGCAACAATCAATCAGTTGATCCGTCAAGGCAGGGAAAGAGCGGAGGAAAAGTCCAAGTCGCCGTTGCTCAACGGATGCCCTCAGAAAAGAGGCGTCTGTCTGAACGTGACTACCACTTCTCCCAAAAAGCCCAACTCGGCTTTGCGCAAGATTGCGAGAATCCGCCGCACCAACGGTGAGGAAGGTACGTGCTACATTCCCGGCGAAGGTCACAACTTGCAGGAGCACAGCGTGGTGTTGATTCGCGGAGGCAGAGTCAGAGACCTGCCCGGCGTGCGTTATCACATCATCAGAGGCACGCTTGACGCCGCCGGAGTCGCAAACAGAAAGCAGGCTCGCTCCAAGTACGGCGCAAAACGTCCCAAGAAATAATTTTTCCAACTGATTACGGCACAAATTGTGAAGGTCGGATAGGTTTTGTCCGTTGTTCACGATAGGCAGTATGCGTTTAAGGCGCAGAAGTTTCTCCGGAGTTTTCCGTGCAGTCAGCCGTATCAAGGTCCATCGGACAAAATCAAAAATTTTCGAATATTGAAAGGAGGTATATTATGCCGAGAAGAAGCGGCGTACCCAAAAGAGAAGTTCTGCCCGATCCCGTTTACAACAGCACAGTCGTGACAAAGGTTGTCAATCAGATTATGCTTGACGGAAAGAAGGGAATCGCGCAGGAAATCGTTTACGGTGCATTCGATACAATCAAAGAAAAAATGAATCTTGACCCCATGGAAGTTTTCAATCAGGCGATTAACAACATTATGCCTGTGTTGGAGGTCAAGGCAAGGCGTGTCGGCGGCTCCAACTATCAGGTGCCTATGGAAATCAGACCTGACAGAAGGCAGACGCTGGCGATAAGATGGCTGGTGCTTTACGCCAGAAAGAGAAGCGAAAAACAAATGTACCTGAGGCTTGCGGGCGAGCTTATGGACGCCTACAACAGTCAGGGCGGAGCCTTCAAAAAGAAGGAAGACGTGCACAAAATGGCGGAAGCCAACAAAGCGTTTGCACATTATCGTTGGTAACGGGAGAAAAGACAGGTGGCAAGAACATATCCTTTGCGCGAGGTGCGTAACATCGGAATCATGGCGCACATCGACGCGGGAAAAACTACGACAAGCGAAAGAATCCTGTTTTTCACCGGCAAAACCAGAAAGTTAGGCGAAACGCACGAGGGCACTGCGGTTATGGACTCCATGCAGCAAGAGCAGGAGAGAGGCATAACCATAGCCAGCGCCGCTACCACGGTGCATTGGGTAAACAAGGACAACGGCGTTGACTATCGCATAAACCTGATAGACACGCCGGGACACGTTGACTTTACGGTAGAGGTGGAGCGCTCTTTGAGAGTGCTCGACGGAGCCGTCGCGGTGTTCTGCGCCAAGGGCGGCGTGGAGCCTCAGAGCGAAACGGTCTGGCATCAGGCGACCAAGTACAAGGTTCCGAGAATCGCGTTTGTCAACAAGATGGACATCAACGGCGCCGACTTCGACAACGTGGTCAACATGATAAGGGAGCGCCTCAAAGCCAATGCCATGCCCCTCCAACTGCCAATCGGCAAGGAGGAGAATTTCAAGGGAATTGTAGACGTCATAAAGATGAAAGCCTATTTCTACAACGACCCTACCGGCATGAGCGTTGACGAAGGGGAAATCCCCGCCGACATCAGGGCGCGTGCGGAGCAGGCGAGAGCCGATTTGGTGGAGTTCGTCGCGGGGCGCGACGACGTGCTTATGGAAAAGTTCCTAGAAGGCAAGGAAATTTCCGTAGAGGAAATCAAGGCGGGCGTGCGCAGTGCGGTGATTGCGCTCGAGCTCAATCCCGTTTTCTGCGGCACGGCTTACAAAAACAAGGGGATACAGCTTTTGCTGGACGCCATTACCGATTATCTCCCTTCTCCTATCGATATCGACCACGTCGTGGGATTCAATCCCGACGAGCCTGAAAAGGAAGAGGAGAGAAAAGCCGACGACAACGAGCCTTTCTGCGGGCTGGCGTTCAAAATCGTCTCCGACCCGTTTGTGGGCAAGCTGGCGTATGTGCGCGTTTACAGCGGCACTCTCAAATCGGGTACTTACGTTTACAACGCGAGCAAGGGCAAGCGCGAGAGGATTGCAAAGGTTTTGCAGATGCACTCGGCGCAGAGGGTGGAAATTCCCGAAACCTACGCCGGCGAAATCGTCGCCGTGGTAGGACTCAGAGAAACTTCCACGGGCGACACGCTGTGCGACGAAAAGCATCCTATCGTGCTGGAAAATATGGTTTTCCCCGACCCCGTCATCAAGGTGGCGATTGAGCCGAAAACCAAGCAGGGACAGGAAAAGATGGGCATAGCTCTGGCAAAACTTGCCGAGGAGGACCCTACCTTCAAGACCTACACCGACAACGAGACGGGACAGACAATCATCGCAGGCATGGGCGAGCTTCATCTGGAAATCATCGTGGACAGACTGCTCAGGGAGTTCAAGGTGGAAGCCAACGTCGGTCAGCCGCAGGTGAGCTACCGCGAAACTATCAGAAAGAGAGTTGAAGCGGAGGGCAAATACGTAAGGCAAAGCGGCGGCAAGGGACAGTACGGTCACTGCAAAATCATTCTGGAGCCCACGGAACCCGGAACGGGCTACGTTTTCGAAGACCAAACTGTCGGCGGCTGCATACCCAAGGAGTATATTCAGCCCATCAATATGGGTATTCAGGCGGCTGCAAAGACGGGCGTGCTTGCGGGCTACGAGGTGGTGGACTTCAAGGTTACCGTCGTGGACGGAAGCTACCACGAGGTGGACTCTTCGGAAATGGCATACAAGGTGGCAGGCTCCATGGCGTTCAAAGAGGGATGTCAGAAAGCCAACCCCGTGCTGCTCGAACCCATGATGAAGGTGGAGGTCACGGTACCCGACGATTATCTGGGCGACGTAATGGGCAACATTTCAAGCAGACGCGGAAACCTCACGGGCATAGATATGCGCAACGGCATACAGGCAATCCACGCGTTTATTCCGCTTTCGGAAATGTTCGGTTACGCGACCGATTTGAGAAGCAGGACGCAGGGCAGAGGCAACTTTACGATGCAGTTTGACCACTATGACGAAATACCCAAAAACATAGCGGAAAAAATCATCGGCAAAAAATAAGAGCGCTGCCGCAAAGTTAAAAAAACAGTTGCAAAAAAAATTATCTTATATTATAATAAACGCAAAGTTTATTAAAATTTCAAATTAAAAATTTTAGTGGAGGACACTCAAAATGGCAAAACAAAAGTTTGACAGAAGCAAGCCCCACGTCAATATCGGTACCATAGGTCACGTTGACCACGGCAAGACCACTTTGACTGCGGCTATCACCATGGTTATGGCTATGCAAGGCAAAGCCGAAGTTATGCGTTATGACCAAATCGACAAGGCCCCCGAAGAGAAAGCGAGAGGCATCACAATAAACACAGCTCACGTTGAATATCAGACGGACGCGCGCCACTATGCGCACGTTGACTGCCCGGGACACGCGGACTACGTCAAAAACATGATTACCGGCGCGGCGCAGATGGACGGCGCAATCCTCGTCGTTTCCGCAGCCGACGGTCCCATGCCTCAGACAAGAGAGCACATCCTGCTCGCAAGACAGGTTAACGTTCCTTACATCGTCGTGTTCATGAACAAGACCGACCTTGTTGACGACCCCGAGCTTATCGACCTGGTCGAAATGGAAGTCAGAGAGCTTCTCTCCAAGTACGGATTCCCCGGCGACACGCTTCCCGTCATCAAGGGCAGCGCCAAGGTCGCTATGGACGCCGCCATCGAGGGCAAGGACATCTCCGACCCCGTTTACGACTGCATAAAAGAGCTTATGAAGGCCGTTGACGAGTACATCCCTACTCCCGAAAGAGCTACGGACAAGCCTTTCCTTATGCCTGTCGAGGACGTTTTCACCATCACGGGACGCGGCACCGTCGCAACCGGCAGAGTGGAGAGAGGCGAAATCAAGCCGCTTGACAACGTTGAAATCGTCGGTTTGGAGGACGAACCCAAAAAGACGGTCGTCACAGGCGTCGAAATGTTCAGAAAGCTTTTGGACGTCGCTTATGCGGGCGACAACGTAGGTCTGCTTTTGAGAGGTATTCAGAGAAACGAAGTGGAGAGAGGACAGGTTATCGCCAAGCCCGGCACCATTCATCCCCACAAGGATTTCGAGGCTCAGATATACGTTCTGACCAAGGAAGAGGGCGGTCGTCACAGCCCGTTCTTCAACGGCTATCGTCCT
>ERZ780100.357-NODE-357-length-23035-cov-2.555440_pt1 | contig 23035 bp, 15 predicted proteins | sample MGYA00511573_ERZ780100 | MGnify/ENA primary metagenome ERZ780100 (study PRJEB29588, sample SAMEA2161876) | human gut metagenome | biome: human gut; feature: human-associated habitat; material: faeces | place: Denmark | collected 2008/2010 ...
TGTCTGTCCGCCCACCTCCCTGAGGATGCCCACTACGTTTTCCTTTACAATGCCGGCTGTCATGGAGGGTGTCAGGTCCGTTGCCACCAGTACGGTGCCCGCAGGTACCTCTGCCACATTCACATCCGGGGTGCCGGTCAGAATTTTTAACATCCTCATACGGATATCGTTGATGTCCGTCACTCTCTGCTGTAAAAGCTCGTCGCCGGTCATCTGGAACATCTGGATGAACATATCGCAGGCGCTTTCAAACGCCGCCTCGGCGCAGGTGCCACCCTTGATGGTGCTCTTGGTGATTTCTTCCATGCCGGGATCTTTCAGAAGGAGAATGTGTCCTTCTAATATTTCCGCATTATGTTCGCCCACCTGGCTGCGCATGGTGTCTGCCATCGCCTGCGTCTTCTTTTCAAATGATGCTACCGCATCTTCGTATCTTTTTATCTCCGCCTCGGTATCCGTGATGTTTTTTACCACATATTCGGGTTTTGCATCCGATATCACAACCACCTTACCGACGCCGTAACCTGCGGAACCGCCTATGCCCTTTACCATATTTTTCTCCTCTTTTTATTCACCGAAACCGGACTCTACTAATTCCACTGCCTTTGCCAGTGCTGCTTCTTCGTCTGCGCCGTTGCATTCAATCGTCAGCTCTGCTCCGCATTTGATGCATGCTGCAATGATTAACATAACGCTCTTGGCATTGACTCTCTTGCCGTTGTAAACCAGTGTTACATCAGAGTTGAATTTGGTCATTTCCTTTGCAAATACTCCTGCCGGTCTCATGTGTAATCCCTGCTCGTTAGTGATTTTTACTTCTTTTGCTACCATAGTCGTAATCTCCTTTTTCTGTTTTCTCAGTATTTTTTGGGGAAGAGCCCCTGCCGGGCTCTTCTTCGTTTATTTTTTTCTTTCATATCTTTATATTTTTATATTTTATTGTAAATTCCCTTTTGTGCTTTACTCCTGAACGGGCTTTTTAATGAGTCCCAATCGCATGCAGGTCACTGCGCACCCGACCAGCCAGGAAACAATATACATAAGCGGATGTCCCACGGTGGCGAATACGAACAGTCCGCCGTGCGGGGCCATCAGCGTACGCCGGAAAGCTCCGGAAAGCGCACCGGCTACTGCTGCACCGATGAATGTGCAGGGAATAACGTGTCCGGGGTCTGCCGCTGCGAAGGGAATGGCTCCTTCGGTAATGAAACCACAGCCCATAACGATGTTGGATACGGTGGAATTTCTCTCTGCCTTTGTAAACTTCTTCGGGAAGAAGATGCAGGCAAGGGCAATGCCCAGAGGAGGCACCATGCCGCCTACCATAACGGCTGCCATGGAAATGTAGCATGCCTGTACGGCGGGGTCTGTCAGGCTTACACCTGCTGCCAGCAGCTCGCTTGCGGTACCGAGTACCATGGTTCCGTATACATAAGCCGCCTTGTTGATGGGACCGCCCATATCAACCGCCATCATACCGCCTAAGATTAATCCTAAGACAATCAACAGATTCTTCTCTGCCAGAGCACTTAACATGTTGCTGAGTCCGGTATTTACCACGCCGATTAACGGGTTAAAAATAAAAATCATCAGTACGGCTGTCACAAACATGCCGACCACCGGATAGATCAGTGTAGGCTTGATTCCCTCTAAGGACTGGGGCAGCCTGTCACAGAGCTTTCTTAACAGGAGTACAATGTAACCTGCTAAGAAGCCTGCCACAATTCCTCCTAAGAAACCGGAGACGGTGTTTCCGCCTGCAGGGCCGGTAAAACCGAACTTTGCAATAAAGTTCTGGAAACCGGAAAGTCCGTCGTTTGCCCAGGTATAACCTGCGATTGCCGCATTACCGGAGGAGGCTAAAAGACCGCCCAAGAAGCCTACCGCAAGTCCCGGTCTGTCCGCTATGGACTCTGCAATAAAGCCTGCGAGAACCGGTACCATAATACCCATAGCCAGACCGCCCGCATACTTGAAGAATGCGGAAAGCGGGGTGCAGGAACCGAAGCTGCTCCCACCGGTTGCACCGTAGCCACACAGGGTATCGATTAAAAATGCCAGTGCCGTCAGGATACCGCCGCCGATAACAAAGGGAAGCATATGGGATACGCCGTTCATCAGGTGCTTGTAAATCCGGCTGCCGATACTGCCGTCCGCTTTGGAGTATGTCTTTGCCGCACCTTTTTCATGATGAACGGGAACCTCGCCGCTCTCGATTTTCTGAATTAACTCTGCCGGCTTGTGGATGCCGTCCGCTACCTTTACAAACAGTACCGGCTTTCCGTCAAATCTGGCAGTCTCCACATTTTTGTCCGCTGCTACGATGATGCCGTCGCAGGATGCGATTTCTTCATCGGTCAAAATGTTCTTGGCGCCGCCGGAGCCGTTGGTCTCCGCTTTCACGGGAATGCCTAACTTCTTTCCTTCTTTTTCCAGCGCTTCAGCTGCCATGTAGGTGTGAGCAATGCCGGTGGGACAGGCGGTAACCGCTAAGACCTTGTAGGCGGGGGCTTTGCTGCCTGCCGCATCTTTGTTCTGCTTGCCAGTGCCTTCGCTGCCTGCCGCATCTGCCTTCTGCCCGTCAGTTGCTTTATCGTCGGCTCTCTGCTCATCTTTTGCAAATTCTTCGGGGAATTTGGCTGCCTCGTACTTGTCGCAGACCTTTAAGAATTCATCCACATTCTTGCTTGCTAACAGTTCCTTCCTAAAGTCCTCGTCAATCAGAAGCATGCTTAACCTGGAAAGCACTTCCAGGTGCACATCGGAGCCGCCCTCCGGTGCCGCGATCATGAAAATCAGGTTGGTAGGCTGTCCGTCCAGGGAGTCGTAATCCACACCTTCCGGTACGGTCATGGCTGCCAGTCCCGCTTTTGTTACAGCTTTATTTTTCGCATGGGGAATGGCAATGCCTTCGCCGATGGCGGTGGAACCGCCCTCTTCCCTTTTTACAATTCCTTCCTTAAATACTGCTTTGTCGGTAATGTTTCCCACCCTGGCATGTAAATCCACCAGATAATTGATGGCTGCGTCCTTGGAGTCCACTTTTACTCCGAGAGAAACGCTATCTTTTTTCAACAGTTCTGTAATCCTCATATGAATACCCTCCTTACTTATAATGTTTTCAACAATTCCTCTACCTTATCCATGGTTGCCAGTCCTTCGGAGAATGCGGTTGCACTTCCCGTTGCCGTACCGAACTTCAACGCCTTAAGATAGTCATGTTCCTTGAAATAGCTTGCCACAAATCCTGCCACCATGGAGTCGCCTGCGCCTACGGAATTGACTACCGTGCCCTTGGGAACTCCCATTTTATAGACTTCTTTCGTTTCTGTCAGTAAAATTGCGCCGTCCCCTGCCATGGAAATGAGTACGTTCCGGGCTCCTCTTTCCTGCAGCTTTTTCGCATATTCCACGATTTCTTCGTCTGTCTTCAAGACCACTCCGAACATTTCTCCCAGTTCGTGATTGTTGGGTTTTATCAGGAACGGATGATATTTTAGGACATTCAGGAGAAGGTCCTTTGTGGCATCCACCACAATGCGGATTTCCTTATCCTTCAGTCTGTCCATAATCTGCTCATATATATCGGAAGGCAGGGAGGCCGGTATGGTTCCCGCCAGCACCAGGCAGTCTCCTTTTTCCAGCCTGTCAAGCTTTTCAAACAGCTTTTCTACCTTCTCCATGCTGATTGCCGGTCCCTGTCCGTTAATCTCGGTTTCCTGCTCTGCTTTGATTTTCACATTGATGCGGCTCATGCCCTCCGGCAGTTTTATGAAATCGGTCGCAACGCCCATATTTTTCACGCCTTCTTCGATTTCCTTTCCGGTAAAGCCGGCTACAAACCCTAATGCCACGGAATCCACTCCGATGTTTTTTAAGACGGTGGAAACATTGATGCCTTTGCCGCCGTAGTAAACGGCTTCCGCACTGCTTCTGTTTACCGTCCCCAATTTTAAGCTTTCCATTCGGATTACATAATCCAGTGCAGGATTAAATGTCACTGTGTAAATCATAATTTCATTACCTCCTTTATCACGGTTGCATCCGCATATTTGTCATTCAGTAAACGATCCGTAATCACACATGCTTTTTCGATGCCTGCAAAGGTAACTGCCGTCACCTTGTCGAATTTGCTGTGGTCGGCAAGCACCATGCGGGCGAAAGACCGGTTTACCGCTTCCATTTTTACGGCACCTTCCTCCAAATCCGTGGTGGTGAACCCGTAATCTAAATGAATTCCGTTGGTTCCTAAGAAGCATTTCGTGAAATTGAATTTTTTCATGTTCTGCACGGCTTCCGCTCCGATGATAGCCTCTGTGGCGGGCTTCAGCCTGCCGCCGATGATGTAAGTCTTTAGGTTTTTATTCAGAAGCTTTTTCGCATGTGCGATACCGTTTGTAATAAATGTTGCCTTAGACTCTCCAATATATTCAATCATCCATTCGGTACTGGTGCCCGCATCCACAAATACAAAATCGTCATTGTTTATCATGGCTGCCGCATATCTGCCGATGGCTTTCTTTTCCTCCACCTGCATGTTTACCTTATCTGAAACGGTGGGCTCGCTTGTGATGTACTCCCTGTCCATGGCGGTCGCACCGCCGTGCACTTTTTTCAGCTTTCCCATTTCATCCAATGTATTTAAGTCTCTGCGGATGGTGGACTCCGACGCTCCTAATTTTTCCACCAGTTCCGTAACGCTCACGGCGTTTTTCATACGCAGCTCTTCCAAAATCGCTGCAAATCTTTCTTCTGTCAGCATGCATTGCCTCCTATGGTCTGTTTCCTGCTTTCTGTTCCCTGCTTTCTGTTCCCTGCTTTCATTTTCCGTCATTTCCGTTCATCTTTATGGTCATATTAGCATCATTTTCAGTCATTGTCAATCATATTTTGAAACTTTTTGACTGTATTTGATTGTTTTTGTTTTGTTTTATTTGTTTTCGCTTGATTTCGCCGTTTTATGGGCGTACAAAAAGCAATCTCCTCTAAAATATGTCCTAGAAAAGATTGCTTTTGACGGTTTTTGATTGAGTGTTACATGGATGTCGGTGGAGCGTTGCCTGGATGTCGGTGGAGCGTTGCCTGGCTTGGTTGTTGCCTATTAAAGTTTCCTGCTGCGTGTGAATGTTTTTCCTTTTGAGTGCCTTTGAAGCAAATTGGGCTTTTTTCTCATTTTGCTGTATTTTGCATGCTTTTCTTTAAAGCAACTTTCCTTTTTTCCCAAAAATGCTTTTCGTCCTTGTTTATTCCGTGAAGCATTTTAAGACATTTTGTGTTTTTGCTTCTTTACATCTTATTTTCTATAAAGCAAATTACCTTTTTCATAAAATCTGCTTCCTTATTTGCCGAAATGCTCTTTGGCAAATTCCATATCCTGCACCAGTTCCATGGTGCCCATATATTCTCCGCTTTCGTCCCGGACTGCCATATAGATTACCAGCATGGTTCTGCCGCCTTTGTCCATCCATACCGGTACCCTGTCCAGAGTCCCCTCCCGAAACTCGCCGATAATTCTGCGGACCATGGTCTCCACCTTGGGCGGGTGGCAGGTAAATACGCTTCTGCCGAGCGCCATCTGCGCGCGTTTGAAAACCTTGGGACCTTCATTGAAATAACAGTTCCTGTCTTCTGCATCAATGAAGGAAATTTCCAGTGGAATGGTATTTAAGAGTGCGGTAAGCTGCCGGATGGTCATGTGACCGCCCGGCATGTGAATAACGCCGTCGGAGAAATTGCTGCCTGCCCTGTCCTCTTCTCCCTCTGAATCCTGACCGTCCTTTGTGCCCTTAAATACCGTTTTTTTCGCTTCCTTCTCTTTCCGGAGCCAGTTTTCCGCTTCTTCCCAGACTTCCCCGTGCACGCCCAGGCAGTCTGCGTAGTCCTTGGCATCCCGATAAATTCCCATCCAGTCCTCTTCCGTGAAATTCACTGCACAGTTCGGGAACAAAATATGGTTTTCCTTATAAATCATTTCCTCCGCACGCATTAGCACCTTCTGCAGCCGTTCCAGCCATTTTACATCCCATTGAGAGCTTTGGAAGCTGCCGGTTGCGTTCTGCTCCGCTGCTTCTCTTCCCTTCTGCAACGCCTTACATAAAGCACCCAGTTCGTCACGGATTTCATCATCGGCTGTCCACATGACGGCAGACGGACCGGCAATTCCATATCTGGCGTTCAGATGCGGGTACAGTAAGTCCCCTTTTTTTGCATAATGCACGGCAACCTCGCGGATTTTAAGAAGCTGTGCAGCGATTTGAGGCAGGTTTCCGGTGTCCACCTGCTTTTCATCAACAGGCAGGCTTCCGCTGCCGGTTGTCTCGTCAGTATCGTGAAGTAATTCCTTCATCCGGTCAATCAGCTTTGTCAGGGCTTCGTTTTCCCTGGTAAAGGTCTGCAGAGGATGTCCCTTTACCTCACTTAACGCCGCGGATTTTTCATACTTGTTGCTGTAATCGGTGGTTCCGTGGAAAAGTGCCGAATGCACATCGCACAATTTCTGCACCTCCGTAATAGGCGTTCCTTCTGCCAGAATGGCTTCTTCCGCTTTCATAATTTCAGAGGCTTCCACTCCCTGAAATTCCGCCGCAAAATCCTTTCTGACCGCTTCCAGGCTTTCCCCTTCACCCAGTCTTTTCAGATAGGATTTCAGTTTTTCTATTCTGTCGGTTTGTATATTCTTTTCCATGTCTGTCTCCTTTCCATTTCTGCTGCTCTGTAAATTATGCGTTTCTCCAAATTACGCGTCTCTCCAAATTTTGCGTCTCTCCAAATTTTGCGTCTCTCCACATTATTCGTCTCTCCAAATTATGCGTCTCTCCAAATTACGCGTCTCTGCAAAGATGTTATCCCAGTAGTTCCCGCAAATCTTCTTCCGGTGTGGTAATGGGTGCTATTCCATAGTTTTCAACCAAAAACAGCAAAATATTCGGAGATAAAAATGCCGGGAGTGACGGGCCCAGACGAATATTTTTAATGCCCAGATGCAGAAGGGTAAGCAAAATACATACCGCCTTCTGTTCATACCAGGACAATACAAAGGACAACGGCAGTTCATTCACGGTACAGCCGAAGGCTTCTGCCAGACTCACCGCCACACGGATGGCACCGTACGCATCGTTGCACTGCCCCATGTCCATCAGTCTTGGCAGTCCTCCGATTTCTCCCAGCGCCAAATCGTTAAAACGGAATTTACCGCAGGCAAGTGTCAGCACAAGGGAGTCTTCCGGCGTCTGTTTTACAAACTCTGTGTAATAATTTCTGCCGGGCTTTGCCCCGTCGCAGCCCGCCACCAAAAAGAAGTGCCGGATTTTTCCTTCTTTTACCGCTTCCACCACTGTGTCCGCATGGGAAAGAATTGCCGCATGGGAAAAGCCCGTAGTAACTTCTTTGCCGCCGTTAATACCTGTAAATTCCATGGTTTCTGCAAAGCCGCCGAGTGCCAGCGCCTTCTCAATAACCGGTGAAAAGTCCTTGCTGCCGTCCGGCATCTCTTCTATATGCACGCAGCCCGGAAAGGCAACCACTTCGGTAGTAAACACTCTGTCCCGATAGCTGTCCTTAGGCGTCATCAGGCAGTTGGTGGTAAACAGAAGTGCTCCCGGCAGTGCGTCAAATTCTTTTTGCTGGTTCTGCCATGCGGTGCCGTAGTTGCCCTTCAGATGCTTGTATTTTTTAAGCTCCGGATACGCATGCGCGGGCAGCATCTCACCGTGAGTATAAATGTTGATGCCTTTTCCTTCCGTCTGCTCCAAAAGCATTTTCAAGTCCTTCAGGTCGTGCCCGGTCACCACAATAAACGGACCTTTTTCCACGCACAACGGCACAGTTACGGGCTCCGGTGTACCGTAGCTTTCCGTGTTGGCACGGTCCAAAAGCGCCATACATTTTAAGTTGATTTCCCCGACTCTTAAAACCGTTGACAAAAGCTCTTCCTTTGTTTCTTCATAACCGATTTTATACAGAGCCTCACAGAAAAAAAGATTGATTTCCTCATCCGTATAACCCAGCATCAGGGCATGATATGCATAAGCCGCCATACCGCGGATGCCGAAAAGAATTAAGGATTTTAAGGAACGGATATCCTCCTCCGCCTGCCACAGATTATCCAAAGTGTAGTCATTTGTTTTTCCGCAGGGAGTTCCACAGGCACTGCAGCCGGGACTCAGTCTGTTCTTTTCCTTTTCCACCTTATCTATCATGTTCTGAATGGCTTCGGCATCAAAGCTCACATTCGTAATGGTTGCAAACAGTCCCTCTGTTATCATGCGGAAGGTTTCCGCACGAAGTCCCTGTTCTCCTGTTGTTTTTCCTTCTGTTGCTCTTACCAGACCGATAAGAGCTCCGGTCAGTTTATCCTGTAAATTTGCCACGTCCGCGCTTTTTCCGCAAACGCCGATATTTCCCACGCAGCCGCTGCATCCTGCGGTCTGCTCGCACTGATAACAAAACATCTGCTGTTCCATAATCATTTCTCTCCTTTTCTTTATTTTCATACCCGTCAAGATTTTCCTACCCATCAATTCCTTATTCGCCGGTTCTTTTTCACCTCGCCGGATATGTCTTGCATATTTCCTGCTCATTTTATTATAATAAAAACAAATTGTATGTTTGAAATCAAACAAAACGAAAGGAAAATTATGGAAACAAAACATAACTTTTCGGCTTATCTACCTATATTAAAAAACAGCCCGTTGTTTCATGGACTCTCCGACGGGGAAATTCTGTCGGTGCTGCCCTGCGTTGCCGATAAACTGCTTTTCGTTCCAGATGGGCAATATGTATTCCGTGCCGGCGAAAACATTTCTTCCATGGGACTGGTCTTAAGCGGCAGTCTTCTTATCATCCAGGAAGATGTCTGGGGACACCGCCATATGATACACAAAATCACTGCCGGAGATATTTTCGGGGAACCCTATGCCGCCGTGCCGGATACGCCGCTTGGAAGCAGTGTGGTTGCCGAAAAAGACTGCGAAATTCTGCTGCTTCATGTGCAGAAACTGCTTTCCGTATGCTCCTCCGCCTGTTCCCGCCACACGCGCCTGATACAAAATCTGGTGACTATTCTTGCCGAAAAAATCCTGGTGTTCAACAACAAGCTGACCCATTTAAGCAAACGCTCCACGAAAGAAAAACTGCTTTCTTATCTGTCGGAGGAGTCCATCCGTCAGGGCTCTTTATCCTTCTCCATTCCTTTTGACCGCCAGCAGCTTGCCGATTATCTTTGCGTGGAACGTGCCGCTCTGTCCGTCGTCATTTCCAGGCTGCAGAAGGAAGGTGTTCTTTCCGCCGAGAAAAACCACTTCACTTTAATCTTCAATTAAAAAAGTCCGTTTCCCTCGAAAACCGGAAAACGGACTTTTCAGACAACTAATGTGTCATTTTTATTTCATTATAATCTGGCATTTTTCATACTATGCCGTCTTAATATTACTTTTTATTTGCTTGTAAATTTTTAATCCCTTACTTTGTCCATACTTTGCAACCAATAATCTGTAAATCTTTTGTTTACTTTCTCTTGTACCGGCATTTTTCGCAACCGTTGATGACACATACCCCACTATTTCGTTATCAAATCCTGCTTTACTCAGGACCTGCATTATCTGGTTATTAGCAGCCAATTTATCTTGCTTACTATTCTTGGTTGTGTTCGCCGCACTGTCATTGGCAAACTTTGACAATACCGGTTTTATTGTGGTATACACTTCTCCGTAATTCGTATACTTCTTTCTTAATTCATTATGAACTTCCGTAAGAAAATGCTCATTACCATAAAGTCCTATCGTTATTTGAGCAACCGAGTTTCCCACCGTTGCACTAAATCCAGCCCCTCTTAAAGCATGCATAATTTCCTGATTAAGCATTGTTTTTTGAGAACCACTCACCTTAACCGAAGACTTCTTTGTACTTTCCGCTTGTTTCGCCGATACCGAAGATATTGCATCCTTTATTTTCTGCACCCTCAACAATTCAAGCCCCGAATTATTCTTGTCCTTTTCCCGTGTTTTCCAAAATTTAATAATATTGTCAAAATCCGTGTCTTTACTTATTACCACAATACGTATTTTCTTTCCGGCATTAGTTCCGATAAGATACCCCAGATAGGAACTGATATGAATGTCTGCGGATTGCTTTCCTGCAGGTACCTCCTTCATTTCAATTTCTGCACTGCCGTGATTGGCAATATCACTCATATCAATTTTTTTAGCATGTTCGGTAAAGAAAATAACAATATGGTCGGTTTTCTTTAGGGAATTACATCCCATGAGGCCATCGCTTCCAACATTTTCGTAATCAATTAAATAATATACATCTATTTCCATCATTATCCCCTAATTATTCGGAAATTTCCTGTGCATTTACTTTGTGTCAAACCCTTAAGTAACATATTGTCATCATGTATACATACTCATGACGCATTTCCCTCTTTTTTACAACAATCCCTGTATTAAAATAATCAATATCAGAACCGGAAGAATGAACTGAAAATACGGCTTTAAGAACTTTGCAATTTTAAGTCCCTTTCCGGTATTCGCCTCTTCTATATAATTATCGAAGCCCCAGCCCCATTTGGTTACGCAGAACAACAGATAAATCAGGGAACCGATGGGAAGCAGCAGGTTGCTTACAATAAAGTCCTCGCTGTCGAGCACATCCCTTCCGCCAATCAGATGCAGATTGCTCCACACATTGTAGCCTAAAACGCAGGGCATACTTGCCACTAAAATAATAATGCAGTTTATCAGAGCTGCCTTTCCGCGCTTCCAGCCAAACATGTCCATACAGAAAGACATGATATTTTCAAACACCGCAATAACGGTGGAAAAGCTTGCGAACGTCATAAACAGGAAAAACAGGGCTCCCCAGATGCGTCCGCCAGTCATATTAACAAATACATTGGGCAGTGTCACGAAAATAAGTGCAGGACCCGCACCTGCTTCCACGCCGTAGCTGAAGCATGCCGGGAAAATAATAAGTCCGGCCATAATTGCCACAAATGTATCCAATGCACAGATGCGGATACCTTCTCCTGCCAGCGTATGTTCTTTTCCCATATAGCTACCGAAAATTTCCATAGCCGCCACGCCTAAGCTTAACGTGAAGAAGGACTGGTTCATAGCCGCTGTGATTACATTTTTCAATCCTGCTGCCTGTACGGTTTTCATATTCGGCACCAGATAAAACCGGATACCTTCTCCCACGCCGGAAAGTGTAAAGCTGTGTACGGCAAGCACTACAATCAACACTAACAGAGCGCTCATCATGACCTTGCTGATTTTTTCCAGGCCGTTCTGCACACCCTTACTGCATACCAGGAAACCCAGCAGCACCGTAAGCACCATCCAGAACGTCATTTCCTTCGGATTGGCAAGCATACTGTTAAAGATGCCGCCGGACTCCTCTGCCGTCATGCCCGCCTTAAACTGACCGGTCAGAAATTTATAAAAATAATCAACCATCCAGCCGGACACCGTTGTGTAATACATCATCAGCATGTAGCAGCCGAAAATAGCCATCCAGCCGTGCAGATGCCATTTACTGCCTTTCTTTTCCAATTCCTTATAGCCCTGTACCGCACTTTTTCTGCTGGCTCGCCCTACCGCCAGTTCCATGGTCAGTACCGGCAGTCCCATGCCCACTAAAAACAGCAGATAAAACAATACAAAAAATCCCCCGCCGTTTTGTCCTGCCACATAGGGAAATCTCCATACATTTCCGATTCCGATTGCACATCCGGCACTTACCAGTAAAAATCCCAGACGTGACTTAAATGATTCACGTTTCATTGACCCGCTAACTCCTTACCCTTTCATTGCTCACGAGCTCCTCAGGTTTTTCACTATCTAACTTGTCAAATCCTGTTGAAGACCGCATAAATCAGTTTATCTGTAAGAAATAAAACTGTCAACTGAATTGTATCGCATACTTTCCCCTTTCTTATGTATCGCATACTTATTCCTTTCCTTATGGCAGGCACTTTTTCCCTTGTTATCTCTATGCGTGCCTATCCTTTTTTCTTTGATAGGCACTTTTACTCTTCTTTCCTCTCTCCGTGCCTACCCTGTCTTTTTTCGTAGGCACTCTTGCTCTTCTTTCCTCCTTCCGTGCCTACAGTCATACCTTATCCGTGCTCCGGGGACTTGTTTTTCTTATTCTTGCATGCTACTATAAGGATAGAAATACTCGTAAAATCGCAGAAAGGAGTTTTCCATGATGGGAATAAGCGGACTCGGCAATGTTAATACTTCTTATAAACCTATTGTAAACCCCGGACAGTCTACGGAAGTGACCCCCGGCAGGAAATCTTCTCCTGCGGAATGTGAAACCTGTAAGAACCGGAAGTATCAGGACGGCTCGGACGAAATGGTTTCCTTTAAGTCAGCCGCCCACATTTCCCCGCAGGCTTCAGCTGCCAGAGTACGTGCCCATGAGCAGGAGCATGTAAGCAATGCTTACAAGAGCGCAGCACAGAATAACGGTCAGGTGCTTTCGGCTACCGTCTCCATTCGCACGGCAATCTGCCCGGAATGCGGCACCACCTATACCGCAGGCGGCACAACTACCACGCAGATTCGGTATTCCGATGAGTCCAATCCTTATCAGCAGAATAAAAAATCCGCCGATGCTGCGGCGCTTATCGGAAAAAATCTGGATATAGCGGTTTAACAAGTACAAAACAGGGCATGTCTCACATGCCCTGTTTCTTATTACTTTATCCTGCTTTTGTCTATTCTTCGGATAGCATCTTGCATATCCTCGGATGTCATCTGTTTGTTATTTGCCTGAATATATGCCGCCAGGTCTTTCAGCTTAGTCACTTCATAAGGCAGCGTTTCCTTTTTCTCCAACACCAAAGATGGATTAGCCAGCACCACAACGGGTTTTATGTCTATAAACGGGTTCTCTATAATCTCTTTCATAAGCGCCGCTTCCTGCGTTACCTGTTCCGTCGGGCTTTTTAATGTCTTGTCGTGACCGTTTTTGTGAAGTACCCAGTTGTCATTATGGATGGTAAGCACTGCTTTATTGCTTCCGTTTTCACTTCCTGACATGCCGAATGCTTTGGTTTCCAGAATAAAAACCACATCATTGCCCACGATAATGTGGTCGAGTTCCCTCGTTTTTCCTTGATATTTAAGGACAACGCCGCTGATTACAAAATACTCCCGCTCATTCAGGCTTTTAAGGTATTGGCGAACGAGCAGTTCTCCCTTGTTGCCGGCTTCCTTTTTTTCCCACTCATCCAAATCCTCTTCTTTGTTGCGCAGTTTCCCGTCAAATTTTTCATACTCCGGTCTTTCGCCAATCCCCTGCACTCCAATCTGGCAGAGATATCTTCGGAAAGCTTCTTTTTCCTCTGTGGAAATCTTCCTGCTGGGAATGACGGAATGAAAGAAAATCCCTTTCAAATCTCCCTTTTCCCTGCCTAAGAAATCCCGGTAAATCACTCTGCCGTCCCTTCTTTTGACATAACCTCCGCCATATTGCGTCAGAAAAAGCTGAAAGTCCTTCAGGTTCTGGGAGCTGCAGTTTGTACTGATTTGTTTTTTCCATTTTTCAAATGCCGGCGAGCCGGTCCGCCCGGTGCTCACATGTCGGTCTTTCTGGCGGGTACCTCTTCCCAACAGCAGAACCAGCAAAATGCCGACAACAATGCAAACGCCGATAATCACCCGACTGTACATTGCGTAATCCATATTCTTTTATCCCCCTTGCAAAATTTACACCACTTTTATTATAGAAAAGATATCGCAATCATGCAAGATAATTATGGAACAAATGGTAGTTGTCACTTCAACACAATCGCATTCACGGCTTCCAAGGGACCGGCATACACCATGAGTTTTCCGCCGTCTGCCACATATTCCCGCAGAAGCTTCTGTTCCTCTTCGGAAATATCACTGGAAGGTACCCTTAAACTATTTTTCCGCTATTTCTGCAATTTTATCGAAAATATCTCCCATGGTCTGCACATCAAAATTGGAGTAATTGATAATCATGAGGTGCTCCCGGTTGCTTTTATCATGGTAAAACTCCGACAGAAATTCCACATGAATTCCTTTTTCCTGTAACTGCGCCGAAAAATCCGCGTCCGTTTTTTCCGTGTCTATCTTTAGAAGAAAGTGAAGTCCCGAATCACTTTCCATAATTTCGCTGATGTCTTTTAACCGGCTGTTTTTTACGGCATCAATCAGCGCCCTGCGCTTGCGGGCATAAAAAAGCCGCATCCGGTTGATATGCTTCTCAAAGTATCCGTTCTTAATAAAATCTGCCAGAATGAACTGCTCAAAATTGGACACCGTGCGGGCATAAAACGACAGACTCTCGTAAAAAAGGTTGGCAAGATGCACCGGCAGCACCATGTAGCTGATTCGGATGGTGGGCGTCAGAGATTTGGAAAAGGTATTCATGTAAATGACTTTTTCACATTCATCGATGCTGAACAGCGTGGGAATGGGCTTGCCGCTTATCCGGAATTCGCTGTCGTAATCGTCCTCAATAATGTACCTTCCATCCTTTTCGCTCGCCCAGGAAAGCACCTCATATCTTCTTTTTACCGGCATGGTAATTCCGGTGGGAAAATGGTGGTTGGGGCTGATGTGCACCACATCCGCCTCCGCTTTTCTTAACCCCTTTAAGGTAATACCGCTGTCATCCAAATCCACGTAATGGCAGGTTACCTGATGCTTGGTGTAGACCTTGGCGATTTTGGTATAGCCCGGATTTTCCAGACAGTACATTTTGTCATTCCCTAAAAGCTGGATAAGCAGGCTGTATAAATATTCCGTACCGGCGCCCACCACAATCTGGTTCGGGTCAACCAGCATGCCCCGGAAGGATTTTAAGTGACCGGCAATCGCCTCCCTGAGCTCCTTTTTTCCGTTGGTAGGGGAAATCTCCATAAGCTCCTTGCTTTTACCGGAAAGAATGTTGCGGGAAAGCTTCGCCCAGATAGAAAAGGGAAAATTGTCCGTGTTCATGCGGTTGTCGGATAAATCGATAAGGTCCGTCCGCTTCTTCTCCGGCAGCCTTATATTTAAGGAAATGTTCGTTTCCTTGTTGACCGTGGACAGTCCGTACAGATTTGCCACATAATAGCCTTTCCTCGGCACAGTATAAATATAGCCCTCGCTGATTAACTGGTCATATGCATTCTGAACCGTTATGGTACTAATTCCATTATTTTCCGCGAAGGTTCTCTTGGAGGGAAGCTTCTGTCCCGCCTTTAATTTTCTCGCTAAAATATCTTTTTTTATGCAGTTGTAAATGTATTCGTACAAAGGAATTTTCACATTATCGAAATTATAAGTCAGCATGGCTTCTCCTGTAATCTGGTATGGTAAAGAAGATAAAATTTGATTATTTTTTTGTGACCAGATTGATTATATGATATACAAAAGCAATTTGCAAGGAGGAAAACATGGAATGCAGGTAGATGCACAACGCAAAAGACGCAGGAAAAACTTCCTGCGCCTTTTTTCTGTCTTTTATTTTCTTACCGTAACCTTAATCTGGGTCCTGATGTTTTTCGTCACACCGTCCGCACCCATTACCATGATTTCAATCGGAACGGAATAGCTCTTGCCTTTTACGGTAGCGCTTATGGCATCCCTGTCCGCTATTCTTAAGGTAATGTCCGCCGCAGTGTCCCAGTCCTTAGTGGAGACACGGTCGATAACAATATCATTTTTGCCGTCCTTGTTGACATCCAGACCGCCGGTTATTTTTTCGATGCGGTAATAGTTGCCGTTCAGCCTCAATTCATAAACTCTGGTAACCTCTTCATTGGAAGCAAACATCGTCTGCGGCTTGGTCGTCACCTTAACCCCGGTTGCCGACTGTTTTAATTTCAGCTTGTATGGCTTCTTCGTGATAATCTCCGTTGTCGTGCCGTCCTTCATCTTCAGGGTAAATTTAATCTGTACATTATATACAAAGCCGGCTTTCAGTCTGCCCTCCATACCGCGTTTTGCTTTCAGATAAAATCCCTGTCCGGGATCGCTCCACCAGATTTCAAAATAGTCTGCATAGTCGCCGATTACTTCCCTGCCGATTTCTTCATAATTGCTGTTTACGTTCTTGAAACTGTATTTCAGTTTCACTGCGTTTTTGTAGAATTCCCAATTGTCGTACATCGGATATCTGGCAATATCGATACTGCCGGACGCCGATAAATTGACCTCGGGCGCCTTGGACGTCGTCTTAACCGTCAGCACACAGGGCTTTCCGGTCACCTCCTTGCCGGTCACACTGCTTACAAATACCGGTGTCACCGTAAAACCGTAACTGCCGTCCTTAAATTTCTTGTTCAGCGCCTGCAGGGAATTCAGCTTCACATCCAGATACTTATTTTCCTTCAGGGAGAACGTAAATACATTCTCATCAAGAAGCTTCTGGGCGGCCGCATTCTTTCCGGTGATGATGACATCCTTTAAGACCGCACCGTTCTGGGCGTTTCTTACCTTGAATACCGTGGTATCCGTTCCGGGAAGGTTCCAGTTAAATGTCATGGCCGGCTTCTCCAGAATAAGAACAGGCGCCACATTGTTGATGGTGTGCTTTACCTCCACCTTTTCTCTCCAGTAATCGGAGCGGAGGGAAATCACCACATTTTCCTTCTTATTTACACCGGTATACACATACTCCATATAATCACTGCCGGAGGATGTGGGCGACAGCTCTACCTCTTCTATGTTGCACTTATAAGAGTTGTAGCAGTATTTATTTTCTTCATTTTTGTAGGTTATTCTCATCTTGGCATCCTTCTGGTACAGATAGAAGGAAGCCTTATCGATACCGCATTCCGTATTGATGACCGTGGCTGCGCTCATCGTCACAATATTTGGAAGCTTATAGCAGTATTTGATTTTGAACTTATTTACCTTTACCGTGTTGCGGTAACCCCTGAATGTTAATTCCAGGGTTCCGGTTGCGGTGCCCGCAGCCGGTGCTTTGCCTTCCATTTCCAGCTCCGTGGTATCCACGTTAGCGCACCATTTTTTCTTTGTATTATCGTAGTAAACGTATTTACTGATATTGAAACCGAGGGCTTTGTCCGCATCATCCGTCCAGTTTACCGTAGGTGCGTCAATATAATCTCCGTTAAAGGTAAACATAATGTTGCCGTTAGCGCTGAGCATATAGAACAGGTTAATATTTTCGGATACCGCACTTACCTTTACATTCTTATTGATAACCGTCACCGTTACCGGATAGGAATAAACCTCCTCGCCCGCTTCGGTGGTTACCGCCAGCCACAGCTCATATTTACCGCTCTTTAAATCCGGGTTCACGGGCATCGCCAGAATGTCCTTCTTTTCTCCCTCTCCCTGTCTCTCATAGAAGGTAAAGTCCGTTGCCTGCAGACCGGCTTCTTTTTCCTTTTCAAAGGTTTTCTGGGTCTTTTTGTAAAATGCCCAGTCCGTAACCGCATTGTCATAGGCTTCTACGATTTCGGTATAGCCGTAGAAACGGTAGGCAATGCTGCGTCCTTCGGAAACCGTATAATCCAGCGCCGTATTCACGGAAACCCTGGTTCCTTCCACACGGGGCGCAAGGTTCTTCACTTCCACTGCGAAGGAGTAGCTTGCTCCCGCCGCATCCGCACTCTTCACGGTAATAACGGCATTGCCTTCGCCCTTCACTAAAAGCACTGCTTTCTGTGTATCCTTCTTATCTGCCGTAACCTGTACCACGCTCTTGTCCGTAGACGTCCAGATTAACTTGGGCGCCGTCATTTCCGTTTCTGTATAATCATAGGTAACTGCCTTCAGATTTACAGACGTCTTGAGGTCCTTGGATGCATCCAGAAGGATTTCGTCGTCTTCCAGAAATTCCGCCGGTTCCACAGAGGTGTTCTGCACCTTAATGCTTCTTACACAGGGTTCTTCCGTTGCCTGCAGTACAATCGTTTTGCCGGTAAGGGAGCTGCCGTATAAGCCGGACTGCACACCTGCCTCCAGTACGTAATTTCCTGCTTTCTTTGCACTCACTTCATAGATGGCATAACCGTTATCATACTCCTTGCACGCAATGACGCAGTCTTCTCCGTCTGCTTTCAGATAAGCAGATAAATCATCCTGTTTCACCTCTCCCGCATAGGAGAAGTTGACCTTCACCAGTATCTTATCCGTGCCGTCCGCCGTTACGTGATAACCTGTGCGGCTTACATCCTCCACTGTCAGATTGTTTACTTCCGCAAGCGCGACTTTTATGGTCTGCGTTACCGGATATTTGTCATCTCCCGCATAATAAGCCGTAAAGTCATAGGTCTGTGTTTTCCGGAGTGCATATAAAGCCAGCTTTTCGTTTTCCCATTTCCAGCCTTCTTTTAAGTCTACATCGGAAAGGAATTTGTCCACGTTTGTATAAACGTACATATCCGGTTCGTTTTCTTCCGGCAGTGCTTTTACATTTACATAGAAAACCGCATCCTCATAATACTCGTTGTCATATGCGGTGCCCGCCTTGGGAGAAACCGTGATTTTCACCGGTGCTGCCGTAACATTCTTTGCCGTTAGTATAAAGGTATCACCGTCCGTCTCCACGCATCCGTTTGCATCGTTTTCCACCATAATCTTAAAATTGCTGTAGTCGGTAATATCGGAGCCGTCAAGGGCCTTTAAGTTTATCTGATAACTCTGGTTTGCAGCAATATCATAGGTATTCTCTGTACTTTTCACTGCCGGATAACGGTCATTGGAAAGGGAAGAAACATAGAAGCCCGCCGTACGGACATAGCTTTCCGTCTGAATTCTTACCTTATACTCACCGGCATACAGATACAACTTTGCGGTTCCTACCGTACCGAATGTAATGGTATTTGTCTTTATATCATAATTTACCACACTGCTTCTTTCCGCAGTATAACCGGTCACCGGCACATTTTCCGTTTCGCCGGTTTCCGCATTTTTACGTGTAAGCACAATGGCTTCCGACTGTGTTCCCTTTAAGCCTTTTACCACTTCATCCCCGACTGCGTTTCCGTTTTCCGCATAAACAGCTTCCACGCTGTCCACAAAAACCTTCACCGTTGCCGTAACCTCTTTGTTGTATTTCGAGGTTGCCGTAATTTCGGTTTCGCCCACCGCAGCTGCAGTAACCTTGCCGTTTTCATCCACCGTTGCCACTTCGGGATTCTTCGACTCCCAGAGCATTTCGTCGGAAGCGCCGTCATTTACAAGCGGCTTTAAGGTCACATTTCCCACATTTTCTTCTTCTGCCTGGGAGGCATTCAGATAAATTTCTTCTTTCTCAAATTTTACATAATCCGGCGCCGTTGCCGCAGGGGTATGGAAGGAATACTCTTCTTCCCCGCACACTGCCTGCTTAATGCAGACATGTTCGCCGAACTCATCCACATAAAGGGAATACTCCGTCACATAATAGGTGGTGTCGGAAGCAAGTCCCTTTATGGAAAAGGTATCTTTGTACGCCTCGTCCCGGTACAGGCTGACCGTTTTTTCCGCATCGTTGTTAAAATGCAGTTCCAGGGTTACGCTTCTGTCCTGTTTGCTGCCCTCCAGCTGTACCTGCAGATATTCTTTGTTATACAGACTCTTTTCGGTATCCGGCGTCACCTTTAACGTATACCGGCACACTTCTGTCTTAAAACTGCCCTCATTATACTGAAGCGGACGTACACTGTCATCCGCCGTGGTGCCTTCCCACTTGGAATTCAGAATGATGCGGTACTCATATTCGGTATCCTCTTTCAGGTCTGTGAACAAAAAAGGAAAGCTGTTGCCCGTAGCATAATCGCTATTTCTTTTCTCCGTCCATTCTTCCGTACCCTTTTCTCTGACGAATACATGAACGACACTCTGCACACCGTTTAAATTATTGCCCGTATACCCTGCCCGGATAAGAGCCGTCCGGTATCCGGCACTGCAGACGCTTGTCAGTTCCCTCGGGTCGTCCGGAGTGGTAAAGGAACCGGTAATTTTGTGTCCGTCCTTGGTAATCTGATCCGGGTCGTTGATATTCCAGTCGTCTCCGATTGCAAGCGCATATTCATATTCGGTAACCGGCTCCAGCTCGTTCATCCGGAATTCTTTGGTGAATGCTTCTTTTGCATCGCTCTGCTTCTGATTTCTCCAGCCGGTTTCTCCTTTTTTCCGTAAGAAAAGATAGCTCTTGGTTTCCACGTCATCCCGTCCGCCGGTTACTGCCACGGTAAAGTCCGCATAGCAGTACTGGATTTCATCGGATAGTAATTTAATATTGCGGGTATCTTTGCTGGTCCTAAACGTAAACTGGGAAAGGCAGGGTTCAGCTTTATCCCGCAGTCCGGCAAAATACACCGTGTATTCGGTATCATCCTTCAGATCCCTAAGCAGCATATTGCCGTTCAGCACATCAATGCCGTCACCGCCTACATTGGCTTTCACCAGTTCCCCGCCTTCTTCCTGAATATAAGGGTACGCCTTTAAGGTGGTAATACCGGCTGCTTCCAGTTCGTCCTTTTGTGCAACCGACAGGCTGTATTCTGCCGAAAACCAGGTAATCTGCTTTTCCTCGCAGGTAATCGTCACCGGTTTTGTGGTAAAGGAAGTATCCGCCGTGCCAATCGCCTGATTGTCATGCCGGAGTATTATTTCTACATCATAGGTTGTCCCCGGTGTCAGCGGCTGATGCTGGTACTTTATATCCGAAAAAACAAGCCGGTTGTCCTCCAGTCCCTGATACCAGCCAATCTGCTGATAATCATTCACTCCGGATGGCTTGATAAAAATATCCACATTGTTGCTTCCGGTGGGAGCCTCCCCCTGGATTGTCTGCAGTGTGAATGTCATTTCCGCCGTAGTAAATGACGCATCAAAACTCACTTCATAAGTAAAACTGCCGGCATCCGCCGCCATGACGGGTAACGCATCCAGTCCCAGTGATGTCATAAGCATCACAACGGTTAAAATCCATGCCATTACCCTGATTTTCCGTCTGTTCTTCATGTAAATACCCTCCTTCATAAAGTCCCGTCATATCCCATTTTTTAATAAAAAGACTTATTCCGATTATATCATTATCCGGTATAGATTACCATGAATTTTATTGTAAAAAACAAAAAAAGGACAACTTCCGTCATCCTTTTCTTTGCTTTTTATACTGACTGCATAATCGGTCTTATTTCATCAGATTTTTCAGTGCTTCCAGGCCTTCCGGATTCACGGCTTCCTTGTTGGACTCCTGAATCTGCATGTAAACCTCTTTGCGGTAGACAGGCACTTCCTTCGGCGCATTGATGCCGATTTTTACCTGGTCGCCCTTCACTTCCAAAATGGTAATTTCAATATTGTTGTCAATGACAATGGCTTCGTTTTTCCTGCGGGATAAGGCTAACATATTATTTACCTTCCTTTCCTGCCTGTAAGATATCGTAAATCGGATACTTGACAGCATAGGTGTCACCTTCCACGATGACCTGACATGCCTTGCGGGTACGGGTGTTAATGATAATGGGTCCACGCAGGTTGACGCTCATCTTCTTAATATCGGAAGGTACGGTAACGGTTACCAGCACCAGAAGGTCTTCGTCCTTGATTTCTCCCAATTCACTGAGCAGGGCGTCTTCCACTTCCGGGTTGTAATCGGCGGAAACGGTAAGCGGATCCATAACCGGCAGGGCAAAACCCGGCTCTTCCATGGACTGCAGCCAGCGTATACCGGCATGTACACCTTTTTCTTCATCATAAATCAAAGCAAATTTCTGCAAACCCGGAAATCCGATAATGCCGTCCGGGAATATAATCAGCTTTTCTTCTTCAATATCAACTTCCCCAAAGATTCTTGTGTTTACTCTCATACTCTCCATCCTTTCATATGTGGGTGGAACCCCCATTTTTCGTCGTGGGCAGACATCCGCCCCATATCCCCATTTATTCCTTACAGATATGCCAGCAGGTTGGTCTGTAAAATTTTACCGGCTGCCATAAGGGATGCCGTATAAGTAAGCTGGGCTCCCTTCATCTGAATGGTTGCTTCTTCAATATCAATATCTTCGTTTTCGGACTGCAGGGTTTCAAAGGTCGTCTTCTGGTCTTTCATACGGTTTTCAATCAGCTCGAGCTTGGAGCCTCTGGTACCGCACTGGGTAATTGCCAGATTATTGGCATCCAGATATCCCTGCATGGCTGTCAGACCGCTTTCAAACATTTTCTGCATCTTATCCTTGGATAAGGTGAGTGCTTTGTTTGCCGCATCCAGACGTTTCTGAAGCGTTGCTTTCTTTGTTTCGTCCGTTTCGTTTTTCACCATGGAATCTAAATTGCCTACTACCTTTTCCAGACTCTGCACATCTTCCAGCGCACGGATTAAGTCATCGGTTTCCCTGCCGATTCCGGGTTTGAATACTTCATCCGCCGTGGTGTTGACACGGATGGTCTGGTTGAAGCCGACATCATATTCGATAACCTGTTTTTCCACATCGGCACCGGTCAGATAATCCTGATTGTAATCGGTTTTCACGCCGTTGTCATCCGTAGAAGTGCAGGCAAAATAATGTTCGGGGCGCAAATCTCCTTTCAGCCAGTCGTTCTTCTGATACGTGATGCGGATTTCTCCTTCATTCACGGTTGCCGTGGTGGCATCGTCCTTATAGGCTGACATGGTCCGGTAAACATTTTCTCCCAGAAGCATTTCTCCGGTTTCCGGAATAAAATAAACCTTATCCGGATTCTGTGCCACCAGTTCATAGGCGGAAGGAGACGCATGGTACGATACGGTTTCCACATTGGCTGCCGGTACAATCTCCTCGGTGGTAATATTGCCGTCCGCATCCTTACCGGTTACCCTGGTAAGGGTCGGCACCATGCCGTCGCTCAGATTGTCATAGGATAAACGAATTCTGTGTACGGTGGATGATGTAATGTCATTTTCCGAAACATCAATGGTATTGTAGTTTGTGGAATTGATGTCGTTGATGTCCACCGTGTCGCCGGCTGCATTGGTTGCTGTGGTCTTGATATAGGTCACATCATCCATGGCAGAGGTGTCAAGCTGTTCGGTAATGGTGTATTCTTTCTTTTGCGCCGCAATAAAA
>ERZ780100.369-NODE-369-length-22379-cov-3.988443_pt1 | contig 22379 bp, 19 predicted proteins | sample MGYA00511573_ERZ780100 | MGnify/ENA primary metagenome ERZ780100 (study PRJEB29588, sample SAMEA2161876) | human gut metagenome | biome: human gut; feature: human-associated habitat; material: faeces | place: Denmark | collected 2008/2010 ...
TCAAGAAAGAGGTTGAAGAGCCAAAGAGGCTGAATTTCCTCGAAGAAATCATTGAGGCAGATCTCAAATCCGGCAAAGTGGACAGCGTCCTTACGCGTTTTCCTCCGGAGCCGAACGGTTATCTGCATCTCGGGCATGCGAAAAGCATCTGCATAAACTTTGGTCTGGCGCAGAAATATGGCGGCAAGACAAATCTTCGTTTTGACGATACCAATCCGACCAAAGAGGATACCGAATATGTGGATTCCATTAAAGAGGATATTAAGTGGCTCGGGTTCCAGTGGGACAAGGAAAAATATGCTTCTGACTATTTCGACCAGCTTTATGCATGGGCTGAAGAACTGATACAGAAGGGTTTGGCTTATGTTGATGACCAGACTCAGGAAGAAATCAGCAAGGGGCGTGGCACTGTGGACAAACCGGGTGTAGAGAGTCCGTACAGGAACAGGAGCGTGGATGAAAACCTCAGGCTTTTCCGCGAGATGCGTGACGGAAAATATGCTGATGGTGAAAAGGTTCTCAGGGCCAAGATCGATATGGCAAGCCCGAATATGATGTTCCGCGATCCTCTTCTTTATCGTATCAAGCATGCATCTCATCACCGTACCGGAGACAAGTGGTGCATCTATCCTATGTACGACTTCACTCACGGCCAGTGTGACTCCATCGAACACATCACCCATTCCATCTGTACGCTCGAATTCGATGTGCACAGACCGCTGTACGACTGGTTTATCCAGACGCTCGGCATCTATCCGTCACATCAGTATGAATTCGCGAGACTGAACCTTACTTACACATTGATGAGCAAGCGTAAATTGCTCGAACTGGTGCAGAAAGGTCTTGTGAGCGGTTGGGATGATCCTCGTATGCCGACATTGTGCGGTGTAAGAAGAAGAGGTTATACTCCTGAGGCATTGAAAATGTTCTGTGAGAAGATCGGTGTGTCCAAGCGTGACCAGCTGATGGATCTCCAGCTTCTTGAGTGGTGCGTGCGCCAGGATCTGAATGCGAGGTCAAACCGCTATATGGTGGTTGAGGACCCGGTCAAGGTTACTCTCACGAACTGGGAGCCGGGCAAGGTGGAGTGGTTTGACTGCCCTCTCAATCCGGCTGAACCGGAAGGTGCTACCCGCAAGGTTCCGTTTACCGGCGAACTGTACATCAGCAGGGCGGACTTTATGGAAGATGCGCCTAAGAAGTTCTTCCGTCTTAAACCTGATGGAGAGGTTCGTCTGAAATACACCTATATCATCAAGTGCAATGAGGTCATCAAGGATGCTGAGGGCAATGTGGTGGAACTCAAATGTACTTTCGATCCGTCAACCCGTCCCGGAAGCGGGGAGTGGAGAAGTGTCAAGGGTACAATTCATTGGGTATCAACTGCTCACGCCAAGGAAGTGGAACTGCGTATGTATGACAAGTTGTTCACATTGGCAGACATGAGCCAGGTTCCTGAGGACAAGGACTACAAGGATTTCCTGAATCCGCAGTCATTGGTTCTCGGCAAGGGATATGCTGAGCCTGCCCTGTTGGAAGACAAATCCGGCATAGCAGTTCAGTTCGAGCGTGACGCCTATTACTTCAAGGATCCGGACAGTACTCCGGAACATCCTGTGTTCAACAGGACCGCCACCCTCAAGGACTCCTATAAGCCGGAATAGCCTAATCAGAGAATATCAGGCATTTTCCGTTTATCATAATCAAGTGGCTCTGTCCGTATCCCGGCCGAGTCACTTGTTTGCGTTTCTGCACCTGGCGTCATCAGATTCTTGTGTCCGTCTCTGAATTCTTGTTCCCTGTTTCTGACAATGTTTGGCGCCACTGGCAGGGCCTTGGTCGGCACTTGTTGTTCTTCTTGTTCGTGTCTGGTCTGCGCCCCTGTTCTTGCGTTTTGTAAGCGTCTCCACGGTTACGTATTGACACTATTGGAACAACCTGCTGTTAGACTATGGGCGTAAGTTCCTGAATGATAATATGATATGTGAAATGTGTAATGCCAGGTTACCTGTTTTTTTGCCTAACCTGAATTTGACGAATTGCCCTAACTGTTTGATAGTGAGTGCTTAATAGTTATACCGCAAATGCAGGTTGTTCCAAGTTCTAAAAACACGTTTTTACAATAGTGGGAGCCGTCTTTTTATGAAAAAGCGTGTTCATTTTTTGAAAACGCTTTATTCGCTGTTACTTTGTGGAAAAAACTATGTTTTACCATTTCTGTACTAATGGCCTATTGAAAAATCTGCTGTTTGTTTCCGACCAAGACTATATTTATGCAATGAATACTATTGCGTTCAGTAAATTGAAGTATCCGTCGGTCAATATCCTGGCCTTTTGCATAATGAACAATCATGTGCATTTCATATTTGACTGTGAAGAGAACGAAGGGCGGAATTTCATGATTTACTATAAGCGGAGGATAGGTATGTATCTGCATGATTTATATCCAAATGAAAGGAATCTTATAGGTGCGGATGTAGCGTGTAAGAAGATGTCAGATCCTGATTATATTGTCAAGGCAATCGCATATGTGCTGCGGAATCCTCTATCGGCAGGGATTAAGCTTGTCCCGAATGAATACAGGTGGAGTTCTGCATGCCTATACTTCGGTTCGCGCGTTTTTGTTCAATGCCGTCAGAATCCAACTGGTGATAGTTTCATGACATATAAGAAGCAGATGCTTAAAACACATTGTGCTTTGCCGGAGCAGTGGCATATTGATAATGACGGACTCATTTTTCCGGGAGATTATACCGACTATAAGATGGTGGAAAAAATTTTTGGAAGTCCTTCTCAGCTGATGTTTTACATTTTGAAAAACTATGATGCTGAACTTGAGTATGATACGGGTGTGTTGACTAAAACTAAATATTCTGATGCAGAATTATGTGCCTCAAGAGATTCTCTAATATCAATGATGTTCCACAAAAACAATCTCTCACAATTGTCTGTTGAAGAAAAAATAAGGCTGGCGATGTCAATGAAGAAAAAGTATGCTGCTTCCTGGCCGTGTCTGTCAAGAATCATAGGGCTTGACAGGTCATTGCTGAAGTCAATGTGGTAGAGCCTCTGGATATTTTGGAACAACCTGCTGTTGGGCTATGGGTGTAAGTTCCTGAATGATAATGAGATATGTGAAATGTGTAATGTCAGGTTACCTGTTTTTTGCCTAACCTGAATTTGACGAATTGCCCTAACTATCTGATAATGAGTGTCTAATGATTATCTTGCAAATGCAGGTTGTTCCAAGTTGTTCTTAAGAGAAGTGGTCAATGAGGAAAAATGTCAAGGTGATGAGCAACGTTTTTCGTGGCGGGTGCATCTATGTAGGGTGAAATGAATGTCAGAGTATATGTGGAATCGTATATACAGATTGTTTGCGGTAATGTCCATCGCAATGATGGGGGCTCCGTCTGCGTTTGAGGCCAATGCACGAGTTGTGAGTCGTTCCCTCTCAAGAGTTCAGCTTGAGTCCAATGCCGGAGAACAGCCAGTAGCCCAGACTCCGGATACGTTGAATATCCTGTCTGCGCGCCCGTCCGAGTCAGAGGAGAATGTGACGGTGCTTTCTTCAGGCGTCAGGATAACAGGACTGCATTCGGGAAAGAAAGTGGAAGGGACATTGACCTATAAACGCGGCTATATTTTCACATCTGACAACCAGCCGATAAGCATTTCCGATGCAGGGCTGTATTTTTCACCAGCTGATGTAGTCGTGTACAAGAAGAATGTGAAAGTCTTCAGCTCCGGACGGAAGGTCCTCTCATTCGGGGCAGGAGGCGCATTGCTCTCAGCAACAGGGGCATTGGTATTGACAGAATACTCCACTGACAATCGGGAAGCGGCGGCGGTGCTTGTATTGGGGACAGTGGTGGCTGTGGCAGTGATGGCTCCATGCACATTGGTCGGCGTACCGATGCAGATCAAGGCTAAGGCCCGTCTGAAGAGTCTTGTCCGCAAATACAATTCCGCATACATCTTCGGCTCGAATTAATCTGAAAATTTGCTATATTCGCAGATTGAATGGACGGTGCTCAGAAATTGTCGCCAAAACAGTTTCCTGCACGGTCAAAATTTGTATTTATGACAATTCTCAGTAAACTGCGGACACGGATACGTGAATTCAAACTGACTATGAAAATGAAGCTCGTCCTGAGCCTCAGTTCCATAGCCGTGATTCTGCTTGTCTCGAGCTTCATCTCAATAATGGAATACAGCAGGATGAGCAGTTATGTCTCAGACCTGATTGCCGCCAATATCGGTAGCATCAATGCCGCCCAGAAACTTGCTGATGCGGCGAACTCCTACAATCTCGGCATCCTTGCCATAATCGGCGACAATTCCGAAAAGCATCTGCCTGAACTCAGACAGAACGACTTCATTGACCATTGTGACAGCCTCAAGGCCTCATTGACCTCGGAAAAAATGCTTCCGTTGGCTGACTCCGTGCTCTATTCCTATTCGGCGTATATGCTTACCTCATTGGAGTTGAAGCATGCCATACTCTCTGATTTCATCAATGCGCGGGAGTGGTATTTCGACAGGCTGCAGCCTAAATACAACAGGTTGCGTTCCGATATAAACATCTTGAACACAGCCATTTACAATGAACTTCAGAAGAATTCCGCGACATTCGAAAGAGGCTTCTACAGGAGCATTATCCCGGGAGCGGTAGCCGTGGCGGTAGGACTTCTGCTCGTGGTACTGCTGCTGTTCTTCCTGATGGCTTATTATGTGAACCCAATATACAGGATGCTCACGGGGCTGAAAAATTACCGTTCGTTCGGAAGCAAATACTCTTACGAATTCGAAGGGGACGACCAACTTTCCGAACTCAATGACGGCATAACAGAGATGGCGGGCGAGAACATGCAGCTTCGCAAGAGGCTGAAGATGCTACGTGATTCCATAGAGAAAAACAAGGAGGAACAGGCCTGATGAACCTTAAAGTCATATCCAGAAACGTCGGGTTCGCGCTGCTTGCCAGTGCGTTCTTTATGTTTCTGTCCATATTGGTTTCATTGGCAGAAGGAAACGACAGCGCATTGGCCGCGATGATAATCAGTTTCACGATTACCTTCATCGTGGGTGTGTTCCCGTTCATTTTCGTCCGCAAATCCTCCAACATTACTCTGAAGGACGGTTATATGATCATCGTGTTGTCATGGCTGCTGTCCTTCGTCTTCGGAATGTTGCCTTACCTTCTCTGGGGCGGCCCGTTCTCGGTAATCAACGCACTTTTCGAAGCGGTATCCGGTTATACCACTACTGGAGCCACCATATTGACAGATGTGGAACAGCTGCCTGACAGCCTGCTGTTCTGGCGCTCGTCCACGCATTTCATCGGAGGTTTGGGAGTCGTGGTGTTCCTTCTGCTGATTATCCCGTCCTCAAGTCCGATGAGGCTCCGGCTGACCAATATGGAGGTGTCTTCGCTCTCCAAAGAAGGTTACCGGACACGCACGAACAAGACCGTATGGGTATTTGCTGCAGTATATCTGGGAATTACCGTATCTGCATTCCTCTGCTACTGGCTGGCCGGAATGACAGCTTTCGATGCCATTAACCATGCCTTCAGTGTGGTTTCTACAGGCGGCTTCAGCACCAAGAACCTGTCTATCGCCTCCTTTGATTCCAATGCCATAAACATAATCACCATAGTCTTTATGTTCTTGGCTTCTGTCCATTTCGGACTCATATTTGTCGTATTCGCTACACGCAGCCTCAAGCCGTTCAAGAATCCTGTGCTGAAATTCTACGCACTGATGATAGTGATAGCTTCAGTGATGATGGCTATATCATTGAAAATGAAGGGATCTGAATTCTCTTGGGGAGACTCTATCATGAACGGAATCTTCCACGTGGTGAGCTCTATTTCCACGACCGGATTTGCGATATCCGACAACAATACGTGGCCGGCGTTCGCAGTCGTGCTGATGGTCATCATTTCCGTTCCTTGCGGAATGGCGGGATCCACCACAGGAGGTGTGAAGGCGGATCGTACCTATCTGATGCTTAAGACTATAGGTCAGCAGGTAAAGAAGGCACTGCATCCAGCTTCCATAAACCAGATCCATGTCGGAAACCATATTCTCACCAATGATGAAGTCTATCCGCATCTTGTCTATATAGCGTTGTATTTCGTGACAATAGCCATCTCTGTAGCATTGTCCATTGTCTCCGGCGTGACTATAGACGCATCTGTGGCCGCCTGCATCTCCGCTCTGAGCAATGTCGGCCCCGCATTGGGCGACTGGGGAACATTGGGCAGTTTCAATTCGGCTCCGGTGATGGCCAAATTCATTTTCGTTGTCGATATGTTCCTCGGCCGTGTCGAAATCTATCCGATACTCGCTGTAGTGGCAATGTCTTTTTCTAAGAGGAACAAGTAATGGGGCAGGATGATTTTCTATACGACAAGTTTCTTGGACATTTCCAGTACGAGCCGACTGAGTCCCAGGACTCGTTCCTGCATCAGATGGCCGAATTTCTTACCGGAGATGACGGTGACATATTGATACTCAATGGTTATGCAGGTACCGGTAAGACTACGGCAATCTCGGCCGTAATCGGTGCATTGACAGAACTGAGCATCCCTACTGTGCTTCTGGCTCCGACTGGGCGGTCCGCGAAAGTGCTTTCCAGATATGCTGGGCGCCCTGCTCATACGGTCCACAAACAGATCTACAGGCAGCGTTCAGTCGGATCTGACGGCTTCGGACAGTTCTCATTGGCCCCGAACAAGGCGAAAGACACGTTGTTTGTCGTGGATGAGGTGTCGCTTGTGGGCATTGACAATTCCGGGCAGAATTCTACTGCGCTATTCGGCACGGGCAATCTGCTCGAGGATTTGGTAACATTTGTCAGAAACGGCAACGGCTGTCGTCTGGTGATGATTGGCGACTCCGCACAGCTTCCGCCGGTCGGTCACGAATACAGCCCGGCCCTCGCTCCGGAATATATGAACAGTTTCGGCGGGGTGTTCTGGTCTTCCCTCACAGATGTCGTACGCCAGCAGCAGGCATCAGGGATACTGTCCAATGCTACGTCTCTAAGAACTTTGATATCAGAAGATTACGAGTCGGGAGGAAACTTCTTTCCTGTAGAGAAACTGGAACTTGACGTGGACGGTTATGACGATATCGAGCGTATCGGCGGCGCTGACCTTATCGAAAAGATTACCGACGCCTTCGACCAGTACGGGGAGGACGAAACCATCATCTTGTGCCGCTCCAACAAGCGGGCAGTCCGGTACAATGCCGGTATCCGCTCGGCTGTCCAATATAAAGAAGAACGTCTGGTCCGCAACGATAAACTGATGGTCGTGAAGAACTGTTATCAGTTCCTGGCAGACGTGAAGGGCATAGATTACATAGCCAATGGCGATATCGTAAAACTCTTGTCCATAAACCATTACGAAGACAGATACGGATTACATTTCGCCCAGGCGCGTCTGCTCTTTCCTGACTATGACGACCAGGAAATCTCCGCAAAAGTGTGTCTGGATACATTGGAATCCGAGTCGGCGTCATTGACATACGAACAGCAGAACGCTCTGTATCAGGGAGTTTCCGAGGACTATTCCCATATATCTTCCAAGAAGAAGCGTTATGAGGCAGTACGCGAAGACCTGTTCTACAATGCACTGCAGCTGAAATATGCCAATGCGGTTACCTGTCACAAGTCCCAGGGCGGTCAGTGGAAATGCGTTTTCATCGACAATCCTTTCTGGATGGACGAATACACCGTCGATGACTACAAATGGCTCTACACAGCGCTAACCCGCGCGACAGAAAAAGTATATCTCGTTAATTTCAAGGATTCAAATTTCGTATGAGGAAGAATGATTTGCTCTGCCTTGCCGGCAGAATGGCCGCAGTAGCGGCAGTTTTTCTGACAATGTCAATGCAGATGTCAGCTCAGGAGTTCGTGAAGATACCTGCATCATGGAAATGGCTTGACAATGAGAAAGTTGCCTTTTCCTATGACGGCTCGTTCACGGATTCACAGGCATTTGCCGTGCGCGCATCCAGCCGCAAGACCATTCACGGAATCAAGGCCCCTGCAAAGTATTCCACATTTCCTGCTGATCCGGAAGGCGCGGTGAACCGGACCTGGGCACCGGACTCTTCCGCTTTCGCCTTCACGAGAAACAATGACCTCTACGTCTATGATGTCGCTTCCGCTACGGAAAAACGGCTTACATTCGATGGCAACGAGCTGATACTCAATGGTTATGCCTCTTGGGTGTATTATGAAGAAATACTTGGACGTCCATCATTGTACCGCGCGTTCTGGTGGTCTCCGGACTCCAAGAAAATAGGATTCTACCGCTTCGACAATACGGACGTGCCGGTTTTCCCGATTTATTCACCTGCAGGTCAGGACGGCGTGCTCCGAAACACCAGATATCCGAAAGCAGGCGAGCCGAACCCTCGTGTACGCATCGGAATAGTGGATGTCAATGAAATCTCTTCTGACGGTGCTCCTCACACAGTCTGGGCCGATTTCAATGAAAATGACGACCAGTATTTCGGAATTCCGTTCTGGGGTGCCGACAGCAAGGAGTTTTTCATTGCACGTGAACCGCGCATCCAGAATACATTGGAACTTTACAGTGTCTCAGCTATCGACGGCTCCAAGAAACATATTTATACGGAAAAGTCAGAAACGTGGCTTGACTGGATAGACGGTATGCTCTTCACTGACAAGGGATTGTACATGGCACGCTCATTTGAGACAGGATGGCAGCAGATCTATTTCCTCTCTTATGATGGCAAGACGCTCAGACGCCTGACGGACGGTCCGAACTGGCGAATTTCCCTGTTGAGGGCGGACAAGGACGGAAGTGTATATTTCACTGCCTGCCGGGACGCCTCAGTAAGACATTGCCTGTATAAGGTCAATGCCGAAGGTCAGATCAATGCATTGACTGATACTGAGTTGAATGTGTCTTCCGTAAGTTTCTCGCCGGACGGGAAATATTTCGTGGCGTCGGTTTCTTCATTCACCTCGCCTGACAGGATCCTGTTGGCGAAGACCTCCAAGCCTTCTTCCGCTATGGTAGTGGCTGACAGGAAAGGGCCTGATTTCAATGCTCAGAATTATGCGCTGCCCCAGCTCATCTATATTGAGAATGACGGTCTCAGGCTTCCTGCCTACATAGTTTATCCGAAGAATTTCGACCCGTCCCGCAAATATCCGGTGCACATGGACATATATGGCGGACCTGATACTCCGATGGTGCGCGAAAGGTGGATTCACCCTTCTCCGTCCAACCAATGGTGGTCAGACAATGACATAATCCAGATTACCGCTGACTGCAGGGCTGCCGGCCACAATGGCAGAGCAGGCCTTGACCAGATTTATAAACATCTGAACAGAAAGGAGTTGGAAGACTTCAAGGCTTGGGCCCGTTACCTCAAATCATTGCCTTATGTCAATGGGGACAAAATCGGAGTCGAGGGCTTCTCTTTCGGCGGAACCATGACGACAATGCTGTTGTTCACCGCCTCTGACGATTTCCACTACGGGATTGCCGGCGGGGGAGTGTATGACTGGATTCTGTATGACAGCCATTACACGGAACGTTTCATGGAAACGCCTCAGACCAATCCGGACGGCTACGCCTCCTCCCGTGTAATCAATTACGTCTCTTCTTACCCGGCCACCTATGCTGAAACATCTGCGGTAGAGCCGGTTATGCTGAAAATCACTCACGGAACCGGTGACGACAACGTTCATTTCCAGAGCACGCTTCAGCTTATCGACGAACTGCACAAGCAATGCAAGAAGTTCGAATTCATGATCTACCCTGACGGCATGCACGGCTATCGCGGCTACCAGGGAAAACATTTCCTCGAAGCCAACCACGACTTCTGGCTCCGTTACCTGTGTGACAAATAACGACTTTATGCTGATATTTCACAGCACATTGTGAATTTCTTGAATTTTTCAGATAAAAATTTTACTTTTGTTTGAAATTACCAATCCGCTGTGAATATGAAGACTTTAGGAATACAGATAAAAGAACGCAGGAAGGCCCTTAAGATTACTCAAAAGGAACTCGCCGATTTAGCAGGAATCAGTATCAATACTGTGGTTGCTGCAGAGCGTGGACAGGGGGATCCTAAGATTTCTACATATCTTGCTATTTGCAATGTTCTAGGACTTAAATTGATTGTACAGTTATGAGACAGTGTGAAATCTATTTGCACGGAATAAAGTGCGGCTTGCTTACTGAAGAGGATGACAAGTCCTTCACATTTTCTTATGATAGTGTATATCTGCAAAGAGCTGATGCGGATCCGGTCAGTCTTACTCTTCCTCTTCAGAGGGAACCGCATAAATCACCCTATCTTTTTTCGGTTTTTGCCAATATGCTTTCTGAAGGAGAGAACCGTCAGGTTCAGTCCGTGTTGTTGCGGATTGACCCGGAAGACGATTTTGGAATTCTTCTGGCAACTTGTCAGGTGGATACTATAGGAGCTATAACAGTCAAGCCGATTCAACTATGATTAATTTGAATATATGTCCGTCCACATTGAAGGAAGGGTTCAGTACTTATTGTCCGGCTGCGGTCAAATCTCTTTTTGACGGAAACAAAGTCTCTCACATTTTTCTGGGCGCAAGCCCTGAAGATGGAGGCTCTGCGGATTCGATAAGAAATATCGGTAGAATATCGCTTTCAGGCGCCCAGCCAAAGTTTTCGGTCATAATAGGCGAGAACAAACAACTGAGATATACACGAGAAGGCGAGCAAGGGACATATATACTCAAACCACGTCCAACTGGTTATCAGATTGCCAATAAGGATTACTGTGCAGCTAATGAGCATGTTACAATGCAGATAGCATCACAGGTTTATGGAATTGAGACAGCAGGTAATGCACTTTGCTTCTTTGAGGATGATAAGCCTGCATATATTACAAGACGTTTTGATGTTTATCCTGGAGGTAAATACAAGCAGGAAGATTTTGCAGCATTGCTCGGCTGGAGTAAAGACAATGGTGGCGCTAACTATAAATATGACAAAGTAAGTTACGAAGAATGTGCTGAGGTTATTCACAGGTATGTGAAGGCTGCTTTGATTGACATCAGGCGATTTTATAGAATTATATTGTTCAACTTCGTGTCTCTCAATGATGATGCGCACTTGAAGAACTTTTCGCTCATAGAGAGAAATGGCGAGTACCATCTTTCACCAGCTTATGATCTTGTAAATACCTGTCTTCAACTTTATGAACCTCGGATATTTGCCCTTGATAAAGGTTTGTTCAAAGAAGGGATGAACAAGGCCGATACTCATAATATCGGTCATGATGATTTCGTGGAATTTGGAAGGAGGATCGGACTTCCGGAAAAAGTTGTTCATCAGGAAATTATGATGTTCCAGACGGTGAATCCCATGGCAGTCGAACTTGTCAAAAAGTCTTTCTTGTCTGAAGAACTAAAAAAACAGTACATCACAGCATATACCTATAGGTGCAAGATGCTGAACTTCTGACACTTTAATTCGGCAGTTATTCCAATATAAATAAAAAGGCGGCCTGAAGTGGTCGCCCTTTTTATGAAGTCGTATAAGGTTTATTTGATGAACTGCTCTTTCAGACGTTCGATCTTGGCGTCTGCGTCATCGCCTTTGGCACCGAAGTAGAATTTGATTTTCGGCTCTGTGCCGGAAGGGCGTACGGAAACCACGTCGCCGGCCTCGTCGAAGAACTGGAGCACATTGGATGAAGGAAGACCGGTCTCATCTGTCTTGAGGTAGTCCACTACCTTGGTGACAGGCGAACCTATGAGAGATGCAGGAGGGCATTGTCTCATATCTGCCATGATCTTCTGGATTTCCTCAGCGCCGCTCTTTCCCTTGCGGACAAGCGATGTGAGACCTTCCTTGCGGTAGCCGTACTCCTTATAGATCTTCTGGAGGAGCTGGTAGATGGTCATGCCCTGGTCTGCGGCCCATGCAGCACACTCAGCAACCATTGAACAAGCTATCTGGGCATCCTTGTCACGGACATACTGGCCCACATTGAAACCGTAGCTCTCCTCGCCGCCGCAGATGAACTCGCCGCATTTCTCATTGCGCTTGACCACTTCAGCTATGTATTTGAAACCGGTCAGGACATTGTAAATCTTCACGCCGAAGCTCTTTGCGATTTCAGAGAGAAGCTCTGTAGTGACAATGGTCTTGACAACGTATGTGTTCTCATTCAGTTTGCCGAGTTCCTTCCATCTTGTGAGAATATAGTAGGTGAGCACGGCGCCGGTCTGGTTGCCGTTGAACTGAACCATCTTACCCTCATTGTCACGAACTGCGATACCCATGCGGTCTGCGTCAGGGTCGGTGGCCAAAACAATGTCGGCACCCTCGCGGTCAGCTACTTCAAGGGCCATTTTCATCGCTGCAGGCTCCTCTGGGTTAGGTGATGCCACAGTCGGGAAATTGCCGTCACTCACATCCTGCTCCGGAACGTGGTAAACGTGCTCGAATCCGAGCCTGTTAAGGCACTCCGGTACAAGCCTAACGCCGCATCCGTGAAGCGGAGTGTAAACGAACTTGAGTTCAGGATGACGCTTGCGGGCGTCCGGTGTAAGCATAAGTGAGAGAATGTCGTGCAGATATTTTTCATCCACATCCTTGCCCATCAGCTCGATTTCACCACAATCCTCGTCCGGTGTGAACCTTACCTGTGCAGGGTCGGTAATCTTGGCGACTTCTGCCACAATATCCTTGTCCACCGGAGAAGTGATCTGTGCGCCGTCTGACCAGAACACCTTGTATCCGTTGTATTCCTTAGGGTTATGTGAGGCCGTTACCATCACGCCGGCAATCGCGCGTTTTTCCCTGATGGAATAGCTGAGTTCAGGTGTAGGCCTGATGTTGTCGAAAAGGAACACGTGCATTCCATTGGCAGACATCACGTCAGCGGTGATTTTTGCGAACAGCTTGCTGTTGTTACGGCTGTCGAATGAGATGCAGACACGCACATCATTCGGATTGATAGGGTCGCCGTATGCGTCCTTGCACTCAGCCGCATGGGCCTTGATGTAGTTTGCAAGTCCCTGGGTGGCCATTCCGACAGTATATTTGTTCATCCTGTTCGTGCCGACACCCATAATGCCGCGAAGTCCTCCGGTGCCGAATTCCAGGTTTCTGTAGAATGCATCCTCGAATCCTGCCGGATCATTGTTTCTCAGTTCAATGACCTTGCTTTTGGTTTCCGGATCAAAGTCACCGGTAATCCAGCTCTGTGCTACTTCCTTAAAATCTTTAGCCATAACTATATAGTTTTATTCTAATGTCCAACGCTATGCGGTCCGCCTTTGCAGACCATCCGCAAAAATAGTAATCTTTCCCCTTAAATGAAAATGATTGTTCGGCCTGTCCTGAGGAAAAATAAAAAGAGATTGCTATCTTCGCTGAAAACTTATACGAAATGAAACAGATATCTACACAGAATGCTCCTGCAGCAATCGGACCTTACAGTCAGGCAATAGAAGTCAATGGATTTGTTTATGCATCGGGACAGCTTCCGATCGATCCTGCTACCGGCGCATTCCCTGAAGGCGGAGTGAAGGAGCAGACCAGGCAGTCGATCCTGAACGTGAAGGCTATTCTCGAAGAAGCCGGACTTGCTCTGTCCAATGTCGTGAAAACCACTGTCTATCTTGCTGATATGGGCGATTTTGCGGCAATGAATGAGGTCTATTCACAGTTCTTTGCACAGCCGTTCCCTGCACGTAGCGCGATTGCTGTAAAAGCATTGCCGAAGGGTGCGCTTGTGGAGGTAGAAGTCGTAGCTGCAAGAGGCTGACACTCAGATGACTCTCGAAGAGTTCATAATATCACATTCGGAAGATGATACATCCCGCCTCATATTGGGGCGGGACAAATGGCCTGACGTGGACGTGCCTCTGGCCGTAAACATTATCGAGTGCAGAAGGAAGATCCGTCAGAAACTCCTGGAATGGTATGCGGTTCCTGGCTTGATTTATCCGGACAGAATCTGTGCGGAACAGTCAAGTTCTTCATTTACAGCGAATTATAAGGCGTCTGTAGCTGGGAGGATATTGAGTTCCATTGCTGCGGACGGCAGACGTATTGCTGACCTTACCGGAGGCCTGGGAGTGGACAGCCTTGCCTTTTCATCAGTTGCCGACAAGGTGCTGTACAATGAAATGGAGCCTTCCAGGGCATCTGCAGCCAGACATAATTTCCCGCTGCTCGGTGCGCAGGACATTGTCGTGACAAGTCATTGTGTATCAGTAGAGAACGATGCGGTATGGACGGAACTGAAAAGTTTCGGTCCGTCGCTCATATACATGGATCCCGCGCGCCGTTCCTCATCCGGAAGCAAGGTGTTTCTGCTGGAAGACTGCAGCCCTGATGTCTTGACATTGACCCGAAGACTCTTCGACATAGCGCCGAATCTGCTCGTCAAGCTTTCGCCGATGGCGGATATATCAATGCTGGTGAACCGTTTGCGCTCAAGCGGAGCATTCACGAAGGAAGTGCACGTCGTGGCGCACGCGGGGGAATGCAAGGAACTGCTGCTGTGGCTTGTGCCCGACACGAGCGAAGAAGGGCTCAGTACCAGGCTCATCGTCAATGAAAATGGTTCATTGATAGAACCTTCCGGTGAAGCCCCGATTCCGCTGTTCCTGGAAAACGAGGATCACCTCAGCCGGATGAAATACATTTTCGAGCCTGGCAAGGCATTGATAAAAGCGGGGATTTTCAATGAAATAGGCTCTCTGTTCTCTTCCGGTCAGGCATCTATGCTGAAGGCCGGGAAGTCCACTCATCTGTATCTGTACGGCGAAGAAATGTCGTTTGACATTGACCCGAAAAACTTCGGCAAAGTCTATGAAATCGTCGGATGGGAACATCTGGACAAGCGTGCGATAAAGGCGTTTTCGGACAGGTATCCGTCAGCGGAAGTGACTGCGCGCAATATACCTATGACGAGCGATGAACTCCGGCGGAAACTGAAATGCCAGTCCGGCGGGGATGTGCACATTTTCGGTCTGCGGCTGGATTTTACCGCCGCTGTGACATCTTCTTATCTTTTCGCTGCACGGAGAACGTCCGCTTTGGAACTGAACAGATAAAGTCCGATGAAAGTCAGCAAAGCATTGATAATCAGAAGCTCATAACTGAACTGGTATCCTCCGAACCAGCGCTCCGAGTTGAGCTGGAGCACCAGGCAGACAGCCGGAGCTGCAATGGAAATCCACGGAACGCATCTGTCTTTGGTTCTGCGTTTCGTGAGGATTCCGAAAGCGAACATTCCGAGAATCGGGCCGTAGGTGTAACTTGCCAGCTTATATACGGCATCGATGGCGCTCGTGTTGTTTATGAAATTGAAGACCGCGATGGTCAATCCCATGCACACGGCCATGCCTATATGAACCTTTTCCCTCATTGACTTTACCTCTTTTTCCGATTTGCCGGCGGTGCCGAGAATGTCCACGGTGAAGGATGTGGTCAATGCTGTCAATGCAGAACCTCCGGCGGCGTAGGAGCAGGAAACCAGGCCGACCACGAATACGATTCCTACTACGGCCGGGAGAAGTCCGCTTGTGGCGACTGCCGGGAAGAGCGTGTCACCTGTCGCGTCAATGCCATTGGCCCCGGCGAAGAAATACAGAAGTACTCCGAGCGTGAGGAACAGGAAGATTACGACAGTCTGGAGCAATGCGCTGGTGATGATGTTCTTCTGGGAGTCGCGGAAATTCTTGCAGGTGAGTGAACGCTGCATCATGTCCTGGTCGAGTCCCGTCATTGCTATAAGCGTGAACATGCCTCCGAAGAACTGCTTGAAAAAGTATTGCGGATGGTCAGGGTCGTCGAAATAGAATATCCTGGACATGTCGCTGCCTGCCACCGCCTCGCACATCGAGCCGAACGTGAAGCCGAGAGACTTGCTGATGAAGATGGTGCAGAGGGCGATGGAGACTATCATGCAGAAGGTTTTCAGGAAGTCAATCCAGATTACGGCCTTGACTCCGCCACGGAATGTGTAGGCGATGAGAATCAGCACGGTTACAGCAACATTGACAATGAACGGCAGGCCTAACGGGCTGAACACCATCATCTGCAGGGCAATGCATACGAGGTACAGTCTGACCGATGCTCCCAACATCTTGGAAATGAAGAAGAACCAGGCTCCGGTGCGGTAGGAAGAAAGGCCGAACCGGTTTTCCAGATAGCCGTAGATGGAGACGAGGTTCATCCTGTAGAACAGCGGTATCAGAACGAATGCTATAACTATCTGTCCTGCAATGAATCCCAATGCCATCTGCATGTAGCCGAATCCGGATGTGGCCACCATTCCCGGGACAGAGACGAATGTCACTCCGGACATGGCAGAGCCTATCATGGCGATTGCGACCACATACCAGGACTGCTTGCGGTTGCCGCTGAAGAAGCCGGCGTTGTCGGATTTCCTTCCGGTGAACCAGGAAATGAACAGGATTACCGCAAAGTATGCTGATATCACTGTGATTATGGCTGCAGGTGTCATTGCTGATTATTTTTTAAGTTTCTGATTCTTAGGGTTTTCGAGAAGTTCTATGTCCGTTACTAAGACAATGTCGCCATCAACATTGAACTTGATGTCGCAGCCGAGGAACGGCATTCCGTAGATCCGCTCCGGGTCGTGGGCGTATTGCGGTATCGGTTTCTGGGCAAGCGCTTTCACTAGCATTGACAGCAAATGTGCGTCCCGTGAACCGCTAAGGCGGCGGAACTTCTCTTTCAGTTCTTCAGGGAAGACCACGTCCGCTTCTTTCCATTCTGTCTCGTCAGTGAATCCGGATGCTGCGCCTGGATGGCTGTCAGTGTATGATACATAAGGCTTTATGTCGTAGATCGGAGTTCCGTCCATGAGGTCGGCGCCGCTTACGGTGATGACGGTGCCATCGTTTTTGTCTATGTCAATGCTGATGATTCTTGCTGATGACAGTCCGAGCCCGTTCGGCCGGAAAGGGGAGCGTGATGCGAAAACGCCGATTCTCCTGTTGCCTCCGAGTCGTGGCGGGCGTACCGTCAGACCCCATTGGCCTTCATTGCCTGAAAAGCCCCAGATTATCCACAGATATCCGAATCCATCCAGTCCACGCACTGCTTCCTCTTTGGCAAACTCCGGAGTGAAGACGATTTTCCCCTCCAATTCGTCAAGTATTCCGCTTTGGCGTGGAATTCCGAATTTGGAGGTGAATGGTGACCTGAAGTATGCGACAGGAGTGATTTGCGTCATTTTTTCCATTCGTGTCGGTTTGCAGGCCCAAATTTACGGAAAACTTTTAGTAAATTCACGTTCCAATCTTTTTTCGTCTTATGAACATTGACAAGACTTTGCTTGCGGCAGCGGTTGCCGCTTTACTGGTGATGGTGACGGTTCCTTCCTGCCACAGGAAGACGGAAACGCCTGTACTCGAGGACAATGATACCATTTATCCGCTCGGGTTCTGTACTGATTCGTTCGCCTTGGAGGAAGGTGTGCTTAAGAATGGGGAGATTTTCACGTCTCTGATGTCGAGGCTCGGAATGAGGCCTCAGGATGCGATGTCTCTTGTCAATGCGACTGACTCTGTTTTTAATCCGAGGAAGATGCGTGCCGGCAATACGTGGCAGGCTTATTACAGCGGATGCGATTCTTCTGTCAATGTTCTGGAATATGTTGTCTATCACCATGACAAGATAAATATGACGGTGCTCAAGTGCACGGCTCCTTTCTCGGCATGGAAGGTGGTGAAGCCTGTGGACCATACGCTCAAGTATTCCAATGTGCTCATTTCCTCATCGCTCTGGAATGATATGCGCCGCTGCGGTGCGCCTCAGATGCTGATTCTGCATTTGGAAGATATCTATGCCTGGACAATCGACTTCTTCTCCATCCAGCCGGGCGACAGGTTCAGTGTCGTGTACAATGAGTCGTCCTGCGAGGGTGAGGTGATAGATATTGATACGGTTTATTATGCTGAGTTTGAGCACGACGGAAAATGCTATCCTGCAATCCGTTTTGATCAGGGAGATGGCGGAAATCTGTATTGGAACGAGAAGGGGGAGAGTATGAGGAAGGCGTTTCTCAAGGCTCCGTTGAGGTTCTCCCGAATCAGTTCCGGCTTCTCCTATCACAGAAAGCATCCTGTTACCGGTCGAGTGAGGGCCCATACTGGTGTGGATTATGCAGCTCCTACAGGTACTCCTGTCATGTCCATCGGTGACGGCACGGTGATAAGCAAAGGCTGGAGCGGAGGTGGCGGAAACACTGTCAAGATTCGTCACAATTCCGTCTATACGACTTCTTACATGCACTTGTCGCGTTATGCGGCCGGCCTTAAAACGGGCGACAGAGTACGTCAGGGCGATGTTATCGGCTATGTAGGCTCGACAGGCTTGTCCACAGGCCCACATCTGGATTTCCGCGTATGGAAAAACGGCACGCCTATCAATCCGCTCAAGATGGAGTCGCCAAGCGCAGAGCCGATCTCCCCGGCCAATATCCCGGCCCTCGACTCCGCCTACATCTTCCAGTCCACCCGCCTCCGCACCTGGCTCGCTGAATCTGATACCACCGCTGTATCTGGCACCACCGCTGAATTTGATACCACCGCGGCAACTGGCACTTCCGCTGGTGTTGCCACCTCTGCTGGACCTGGCACCTCTACAACTCTCGAACAACCTGCACTTTGACTATTTCGTTAAACTGTTTATTATTAAGAGATTATGGAGATATGCCAATTTCAGGTTACGGGAAAAAACAGGTAACCTGAAATTCTATAATCTGCGTAATTGATTGCCAGTCAATCACTTGCGACATTAAGCCGTTTTCAGGTTGTTCTAAAATGCAGAACAAGCCCGGAAAATCATCGAAGACATCTGCTATAAAGAAGAGCGTAAAGATCAGGCTGAACGAGAAGAAGCAGAACGGCTCCTTTCAGAAAAAGAGAACAAGATGACACTTGCAAAATACATCGATATGTATATCGAGCAAGTGAAAAGCGGGGCCCGGCAGACCGAACTAGGCCGCAACTACGCGCCATCGACAATAAAGTCCATAGTAACAGCCATGAACCAGTGGAAAGCATTTCAGCAATCCGTCCACAAAGTCTATGACTTCGACGACATTGATATGAAATGCTATTACGACTACACCACCTTCTTGAAGAACAAAACCAAAGTAGTTGACGGTGTACAGGTATTCGACGGCTACAGCATCAATTCTGTCGGCAAATGCATAAAAGAACTGAAAGCCATTATTTACACGGCAGAAGTTGAAGGATATCACAACAACAACCTCTGGAAAGACAAGAAATTCAAAGGAACCCGCGTTGAGGTAGATAATGTTTATCTGACGCGCGAAGAACTCGACAGGATGATGGCGTTGAAGTACGATGGAGTCCATTCGGGACACGGAATCGCACGCGACATATTTATGGTCGGAGTCTGGACAGCCCAGCGCGTCTCCGATTATAATAATCTGTCCAAAGATTCCATTCACACATATACCAAGCGGTGGATTGAGGATGTGCCGGATCCACTAAACCCCGGAAAAACAAAACCAGAAATCAAGGAGAAAGACATCACCTACATCGACATAAGACAGAAGAAAACCGGTGCAAAAGTGGCAATTCCTTGCTCGAGAGAGTTGCTTGAGATTCTCAAGAAATATGATTTCCAGATGCCGCATCTTGAAGACCAGGTCATCAACCGCTACCTGAAAGAAATCTGCAAGGATGCAGGCATTGACACACCTGTAGAGATAGAAGTGACCAACGGCGGCACACCGAAGAAAGTCTGGAAACCAAAATATGAGTTGGTCCACACACACATACCGCCCGAAGAACAGGCGCAACCCTTATGTATCTGTCCGGTATGGACATCTATGACATAATGAAAATTACAGGCTACACCTCCCCTGCCATGCTCCGCAAATACATCAAAGCAGAGAACCTGACTGTAGTGGAAAAAATCACAGACAAATATAACTACTTCGACTGATGGACGAAAGAGGAAAAAGATGTAACTTTACGAACAAATTGAAATGGAGTTATGAAGATTGCTGGAAGTAAACTTATTGTAGAGTGCTCTACGTATGATTTCAAGATAAAACTCGAGGCAAAAGAGCCGGAGAGTTGGGTCAAGAGCGTAAGTGCCTTTGCGAATGGAAACGGTGGTTCGCTTTTCTATGGCGTTTCGGATGACGGCACTGTAGTGGGAATTGAAGACCCAAAGAAAACAGCCAAGGATATCAGCCAGATTATCAAGGACCACATGGACCCAGTACCGGAGTTCACGCTAAATCCAATAGAAGGAAATGACGGCAAAGTGGTTCTGGAAGTGAAGATTTCTGCCGGAAGTCAGACTCCATATTACTTTGTTTGGAAACGGAGAAGATTGGCCTTTATACGTCTTGGAGATGAGAGCGTTCCAGCCACCTCTCATCAGTTATACAACCTTGTTCTAAAGGGAAGCAATCGCAGTTGGGATTCGTTAGAAACTTCCGAATTTCGTACTGATCATTCATTTACAATATTAGCACGCGAGTATAACGAGCGAAGTGGAGCAAAATGGGAAGAAAACCTTCTGACATCATTCGGACTTGTCACTGATGATGGCCATTTGACCAATGCCGGCCTCCTGTTTGCCGACAACTGCCCAATAAAACAATCACGCGTCTATTGTACCCGCTGGGATGGTACAGACAAAGGCGATACAATCAATGATGCAGAATTCCACGGCAATCTGCTGATGCTTCTGCGTCAGGCCAAGGACTTCATCAAGGCAAATACTGCTGTACCATGGTTCAAACTTCCCGACTACCGCCTCAACCTGCCAGAATACTCAGAGCGCGCAACAGAAGAAAAATGCGTAAACCATCTCATACATCGCGACTATACTGAACTCGGCTCTGAAGTTGCTATCAACATTTACGATGACCGTATCGAAACCACCTCTCCAGGCGGCATTAAGGAAACACTGAAATTTGAGCCGGTAATTCCTGCTGAGACTTCATCCAAACGCCGCAATCCGGTGATAGCCGAAGTCTTTGCGCAACTGGACTATATGGAAAAAAGAGGAAGCGGTCTGAAGAAAATAGTAGATGCAACCTCTTTACTACCAACATATAAGGAAGATAAGATGCCGTATTTCCGTTCTAACCGTGAAGAATTCCGAACAATAATCCCAAACGTCAACTACGGAATGGACAGAGCTGCGCTTGAAGCATTCGCTGAATCAAAGGCTCCAACCCCGGAATTCCGCCCAGAGGATGAAATTATAACACGGAAAAACCGCCCAGAGGTAGCAAAAACCGCCCAGAGAAAAATCGGAAAAACCGCCCAGAGCATCATCGATATTCTCGTATCAAACCCCAATGCCACACGAACTCAGATTTGCAGCATACTTGGGAAAGCCGATGGCACCATCAAAGAACACCTTGCAAACCTTCAAGCAAGAGGAATTATCGAAAGAGTCGGAAGCGATTTCGGTGGCCACTGGAAGGTTCTAGTGAAAAAATGATTTTCCTTGGGTTTCTGCCCGGGAATACATACTCAGCCAAGCACGGATATCCTTCTGGGAAAGCTGGTGGGCAATCTCAGACAGATGGACAACCATCTGTGGCAACGAAGCCCTTGATTTGTAACTGCGCAAACACTTCGACTTCACTGAAGCGATGCAGCAAATGATGCGCTACCGAATCGGCACCAGCAATCACTGGCCCAATGCCACCATCTTCTGGCAGATAGACCAGCAGCAAAAAGTCCATACCGGTAAGATTATGCTCTACGACTACCACACCGGCCATCGTGTCAAAGTTCCATTCAATCATATCGCCTGGGTGCACAAAAGCGAAAACACCAAAAACTTCCACCTGAAGCAATGCCTATTTGGCCTTCACCTACTCCGCCCAGATACGAAAATCGTCGCCATCGTTGAGGCCGAAAAGACCGCCGTCGTGGCCAGCATCTTCTTCCCTGATGTCCTATTCCTCGCTACCGGTGGTCTGCAGAGCCTCAACGCCGAGCGCTGTGCACCCCTCAAAGGTCATCGTGTCATACTGTTTCAAGACCTCGGCGCAGAAGACAAATGGCGCGAGAAAGCCTCAAAGATTCCGGCCATCAAAGGCTGCATCATCTCCACCTGGCTCACCAATCACGCCAGTGCCGTTGAGCGGGAACGAGGGCTTGATTTGGCGGATTATCTTGAAGGGCTTGACGCAAGGTGCAAGTTGAGGGTTGAGGATTATTTGGAATGATTCAGTTATTCCGCAAATAGGGAATACTTACTGCGCTTGCGAAGTAATCGAAAGGGGGAGACTGTCTGAAAAGTCAAATATTCCTCAGTGAGAATCGAGAATCCGCTT
>ERZ780100.379-NODE-379-length-21663-cov-7.588856_pt1 | contig 21663 bp, 18 predicted proteins | sample MGYA00511573_ERZ780100 | MGnify/ENA primary metagenome ERZ780100 (study PRJEB29588, sample SAMEA2161876) | human gut metagenome | biome: human gut; feature: human-associated habitat; material: faeces | place: Denmark | collected 2008/2010 ...
CGCAGAAATACAATGCTCCATCCTTTGCGCACCAGATTCCGTTCACCTTGCCGATGGTACTCTTGCCGAGCAGGTCGCCCGGAACTCCATCTCCCTTGGAGCCATTCGCTTTTCCTTCTCCTGCAATCTGCTTGATTTCGCCGTCTTTGTCTATCATATAAAGATAACCGGAGTCTTCGGTACCGACTACAACTCTTCCGGCTGCATCCACAGCAGAGCATGTAGGCATAGGAATACTATAAATCTTGACCACAGCATCATCCTTGAACTTGATTACCTGACCGCCGTCGGTATTTCTGTTCGAGAGGTATCCGAAGCCGTCAGAACCGAATTTGACGCCCATAGGGTTCTGCAGAGTAAATCCGGAAACCACTTTCACAACTCCGGCAGCGTCCATCTTCACGAGCTGGTTGCTGCTCTTGTTGCAGAAGTACAGTTCTCCCGACGGCGCGACTGCACCTTGCCAAGGATGGTGAAGTTCCGCACCTGATGTTTTCACAGTAGTGACCCTTCCGAAGGAATCCATTTTTCTGATAGCGAACGAACCTCTCTGCAGAATGTAGTAACTGCCGTCACCGGCAGGGATGATACCTTCTGGGGATGAGAATGTCGCAGAGGTGGCCACTCCGTCTTCAGAAGCATTTGTTCCTACCTTTCCAGCATAAATGGAAGCAATGTACATATGCTCAGGCTTTTCCTTGTAGAGGAATTTGATTCCGCCGGCCGTGCCTTTAGGTGTGGTAACCTGTACTTCATATTCTGCCGGGTCATTTTCAGGAACCACGATTGTAAGGTCCCATTTGTTGGCGTCCAGCACTTTGGCTTCTTTACCGCCGATAAGGACTACATTGTCCTTCGCTTTTTCGCTGAAATTGCGTCCGAGAACTTTCACGATGGCGCCGGAATATCCGCTTTCAGGGTCCATGCGCACAAGGCTGAGATCCGTCACATTGGCGATGTATTTATCATCTTGGCAGGCACTTGCAAGTGTTACAAGTGCCATTGCCGCTAAAATTATCGATTTTTTCATATACGCTTATTTTGAGTATATCCTTCTTATGGTAAAGCCGGTTCCGTCTGCAAGCAGCATTGAGCCGTCCGGCATCGGAAGCAATCCGCAAGGGTATTTTAATCCCGCGTTGGTGCCAAGTCCGTCAACTACAGGTCTTTTATTAGTATCGAAATTAACAACACCTGCACGAGTCTTGACGGTTCCCTTGGTATAGTCTCCGCCCTCACCTGGGACCACTACGCGGACTGTACCGGTAGATATGTCAGAGAACCACAGGTTACCTTCAGCATCGACTGCAATACCCTCTATCTGGCCGATAGTCGCAGTAAGAGGATTGCCCGGTTCGCCGTCTGTCGTAGCCGCTGCATTGGCAGGCTTATCCTTGGTACCGGCGATTTTTTTCATTTCTCCCGTAGCAGGATCGAATTCGAAGATTCCGAACGGAGCACCAGACGTGCCAATGTAAAGTTTAGTCTTGTCCTTGTTCCACGCCATGTGTTCAGCAGACAACGATACAGGCCAGTCGTGCTTCAGCACAAGGTTCTTGTCATATACCGAGATATAGCTTGGTTTAGCTTCAGTTCCGGCATCACGGTTCAGCAAATAAAGATTATCCTGAGCATCCGTAAGCACGCACATCGGGTTTGTAGTCAGTTTATGTGCCGGAAGCGGCAATACGCTGATTCCATTGGTTCCAGCGGCAATCTTGAATACTTTGCCAGCTGCTTTGCCTGTCGCATAATAGTTTCCCTTGGAATCGAATGTAGAGCCCCAAGGATGAGTATTCTTAATAAGAGCATTGTCAATGCCGATAACCGTCTTGACCTCCCAAGTCTTAGGATCCAGAGTCCTGATGGCATCTCTTCCTGCTCCTCCGCGCGATGTAAACCAAACTTTGCCGTCAGGTCCCATCGCGAGATGCTGTACCGTTTCCAGATTTGCAGCCTTTCCGATTCCATCCTTTGTTCCACGGATAGAACTACCGGCGACAGTCTCCACATACCACAGAGGAGCCACAGTAAATGAGCCGCCTGTGCAGACTCTCTCGCCCACCTTCACGGTAAATGTATAAGTACCCGTTCCGAGTGCAGGCATCTCCACTTTCAATGTCGTAGCGGTAGACTCTGTAACTTTCAGAACCTGGTCGCCGACCATAACCACATTGTTCGCAAGCTCCTCGCTGAAGCCTTCACCATAGATGGTCACGATAGTTCCGGCGCCGCCCTCTGAAGGAGTGGACTTCTCTACCATCAGTTCCACGTAAGTGAATTCCGCAACAGCCGTCTTGGCACCGTTCTTCACTTCCACGGTAACGCGTCCACGTGCGTGTTCCGGTGCAGTTACTGACAATGCTGAAGATGATGTCGTGAGAATATTCGCCTTTACGCCATCGAAAGTAACTGACATATCTGCCACCTCATCAGAGAAGTTCTCTCCGAGGATGGTGACATTGTCCCCTACGAAACCGAAAGACGGCCTCAACGCGGTAATCTTCACCTCCGGCTCCGCGAGTGTCACATAAGTGAAGTCCAGGCCGGAAACCTCAGCACCGTTCACGGAAACTTTCACATCTACCTTTCCGTCAGCATGTTCCGGAGTTACAATCCGGATTCTGTTTTTCGAAGAAGACACTACCTGCGCCTCCTGGCCATCCAAAAACACCTTGTTTGCAGACTGTTCCGCAGCGAAATACACTCCGGAAATGATCGCTGTACATCCGGATGCTCCGGAGACAGGGATTATGGATATCAGCTCCGGCTCCGCAGCAAGTCCGTTCCCAGATTCCGAGTCCGAACAAGATGCTGCGCCCACAAGCAACAGAGCCATCTGAAGTATCAATATTATTCTTTTCATTGTCATCAATTATTATGGTTCATCTACTGTTACAGCCCAGCCGGACACTACCGGTCTTTCAGCACCGTCAGCAGGTCTGTTACGAATCTGGAACACCTGTGCAATAGGGTGACGCACCATGAATTGCGCCGAACCGCCACCGTCCAGATTGGCCGCGCCGGAACATCCGAGAGACTGGAACATGTATGCCATCTCCTTATAGGTAAGACCTGCGGCACCGAACGTCCTTCGTCCGTCAGCCGTAAGGAAATACACGATGCCGTCATCCGTATATCCGATAGCTGTACGAGGATCTCTTGCAACCCATTCAGTTCCTGAGAAATGGCCGTTTGACAGAAGGATCAGACCTGCGCCTGTACATTCCTTCAGACTGGCTTTCATCTCCTCGTATTTCGCACGCTCCGCAATCACCATCTTGTTGTCGAAACCGACACCTACAAAGCTCAGGGCCTGCTGCTCGACATTCGGGTTATAATCCCATGCTGACGAAACAATCGTTCCTCCACGATGCACGGGACCTCTCGGATTGATAGGAGTGTTGATATTCCAGAAATCTCCGTTGATCATACCGACGACTCTCGCGCGGCTCTTGTCCATAGCGGCCGCCATATCTGTCAATGTCTGTTTTCTCCAGCCGTCCGAGATGGAATTGCTGTTGTAAGGCATTGCAACCTTTACTTTCAGACCCGGAGTCTTGGTATCAATGCGGAGGATACATATCTGCTGCACATATCCTTCCATTGTCTGGAGGTGCAGATCGGTTTCCTCAACTCCTACGGCCACCACGAAAGAGGTATCCTTGAACACCCTGGCAACCTCCTGGCAATCATCCACGAAAGTCTTTCCGATTTCCGTAGTCGGCTCATACAGGAAGTCCGTGTCCTGAGCCTTGTCGCAAGCTGCGCAGAGTATCAGCACGCTGGCAGCCAGCCATATTCTGTTTAATATTTTCATATCTTTATTTCCAAAGTTCATTCTGATGCAGATTGACAGTATTCAAATCCAGTTGTTTCTGAGGAATAGGGAAAACCGTATATTTCTCAGGAAGACCGGTTTTCTTCATATATCTTCCAGTACGGACAAGGTCATACCATCTGAAACCCTCTCCAAGGAACTCCAGACGTCTTTCTGCGAGTATCGCATCAATGAATTCCTCCTCGTTCTTCGGCGCAGGTGAAAGATCCTGAAGACCGCGCGCACGCCTGAGCTCATTGAGTCTGGCGAGACCGCCTCCGGCAAGACCCTTGCCCTCCGCACTGATAAGATACATCTCTGCAAGGCGGGAGATGATGATAGGATCCGAGGATGATTTGTTGATATACTTGTTCAATACAGTTTCGCTTCCGTCCACCGTTATCGAGACAGACTTTCTCTTGTCGTTATCAGTAAACAATGCAATCACCTCAGGTACAGGCACATATATAGTAGCTGGCTGCAGGAACTCGCCCGCGAACTTGATACCGCTCTCTTCCGGCAAGTTGGCAAATGTGAATATTACCTCTGAATTGGCCTCGCCACGGAAAATCTTGGAAAAATCATCCAGTGCGAACAGCGGATCAGCTATGAGGTCATCAGCAAGTTTCGCCGCCTCGGCCTTTTTGCCCTGGGCGATATATGCTCTCGCCGCAAGTGCCTTGGCTGCCTGCAATGACACATAATATTTGGTAGAATATTCAGGGCACATCGCCAATGCTTTTTCAAGGTCCTCATTGACAAAAGCCCAAAGAGCCTCCTCGGTAGAATTCGGCTGCGGATCATTGCTGGTAACCCTCATGAGAGGAGCGATCCTGTATTTGGTGACAATGTTATAGTAATCCAATGCCCTGAAGTAATATGCCACTCCGAGCATCTGACGGACCTTGTCGGTTTGTGTCGCCTTTTCAGCAACTTCGATGAAGCTGTTTATCTGATAAAGCAGGGCATAATATCCTGTATAAGGAACCTGGATCCAGCCGTTGGTAGGCAGGAAAAAGTCCTTGATCCATGACGGAGCGTCCGGCCATACGGAACCGCCTCCACGGAAGAAGTCACCTCCCGTCATATCATTCTGGAAATATCCCTCGAAACCCGGCTTGTACTGCGAGTAGCAGTAAAGACCCGTATAAAGGAGCTCCAGATCTTCTTCTGACACGCTGTCCCTTGATACTGCATCATGCGGATATTTATCCAAAATGTCGCAGGACGAAATTATTATGGATGCTGTCAACAGCGCTAATATTATCTTTTTCATATCGACAATTAGAATTTAAGATTGACACCGAACATGAACGTCCTAGGCTGTCCAGGATTGAGCCAATCGACACCGTAAGTGGCTGCATTGGAATTATATGACACTTCCGGATCAAGATAAGGCCACTTCGTGAACACGTAGGCATTGTCCACCTGGAAATATACCCTTACGCTGTTCATCTTGATCGCGCGCATCCACTTCGAAGGGAGATTGTAACCCAATGTGATGGATCTCAGACGAAGGTATGATGCATCGTGCAGGAAGCGGGTGTTTACGAACTTGGTACTGTTCCAGCTCTGTCCGTAAATTGCGCGAGGAGTCATGTTGGTTGTTCCGGGACCTGTCCATCTTCCTTCACATGCGGACTTGAGCTGCGGCCATGTTCCGTTTCCGAGCCTGAGGCCACCTGTCCAATATTCATATACGCTCTGTCCGTATGAGTATGTCATGAACACGGACAGCTCCAGATTCTTCCAAGTGAATGTATTGTTGAAACCGCCGCTGAATTTAGGATTGGCGGAGCCTACTATCTGACGGTCGTCAGCAGTAATCTTTCCGTCTTCGTTATAATCATCATAAATGACGTCACCGGCACGTACGCCCTCATTCTCATAGAGATACTTAGGGACATCCTCATCATGCTGGTAGATGCCGAGCATCTTGACCATGTAGAACGAACCGACTTCCTTGCCTACCTGCAATGCGTGGAAAGAGTCAGGCATGATTATGTCACTGTCATCCAGGAGCTTGGTTAGTTTATTCTTCACAAATGAGATATTGAAATCACCTCTCCATCGGAAATCCTTCTTTCCGGCGTTTCCGGCAACGGTGAGCTCAAGACCCTTGTTGTTCATTGAACCGATATTGCAGGTATAGCTGGAATATCCCGTGGTAATCATCGTCGGCTTGCTGTAAAGCAGGTCGCGGGTGTCTTTGTTGAACACATCGGCAGTGAAAGACAATGCACCCTTGAAGAAACTCATGTCGATACCCAAATCTTGCTGCACGGCAGTTTCCCATTTCAGGTCACGGTTGCCAGGAGTGCTGAGACCGAGGCCGTTGGTATTGTTATAGTTCACACCGCCGGATGCAAGTGCCTGATATGCATAAGGTCCGATGTTGCCCTGGTTACCTGTGGCACCGATGCTGGCACGGAGTTTCATGGTAATGCCGTCAGCATGCCACCAAGATTCCTTGTCGGCCTTCCAACCGAGGCTGGCAGAAGGGAAATATCCATAGCGGTTTTCAGGAGCGAACTTGGAAGATCCGTCGGCACGCATCGTGAGAGTTCCCACATAGCGGTCCTTGTAGTTCAAGTTGACACGGCCGAAGAACGACTGGAGCGCGTAAGCAGTACGGATTGTATTGGCCTTGCTGATTTCCGCAGCGACAGAGTTCACGTCGAATGAGCTTGACGGGAATCCGATACCCCTCTGCAAAGCCATCGAGTTCTCATCCACCTGTGCGGAATGACCGAGAACGACGTTGAGTCCAAGTCCGAAATTGAATTTCTTGTCGTATGACAATGTGTTTTCCCAAATTACAGAGCTGCGGAACTTGCGGCTGTCGGTCAATGAACCTCCCTGAGGATTATCCTCTGACGGATATCCGCCCGGATGCTTCGCCGTATAATAAACATGTTCTTCCAATGCTGAGAAATCCTCGCCCAGGGATGTCTTGAAATCAAGACCCGGGATAATATGGAAGGTCAAGTTCGCATTGCTCAATGCCCTGTAGGTCTTGAGCCACACATCGGACTCCTTGATTGCCTGAAGGGCATTGTTGTTCACGAGTACATTCTTGGATGTAGCCCAGTCTCCGTTAGGGAGGAACGGCTCATCCCAAGGGTACTGCTCCACAGCAGCCTTGATGACATTATATCCGCTGTAACCGGAAGAAACTCGGTTGTTCTTGGTATAGCTGAGCTGCATGTTGATACCGAAAGAAAGCCATTTTCTGATATCTCCGGAAACATTGGACTTGATGCTGTATTGATTGAGAGCATTGCTCAATGCTGTTCCTTCCTGATGCTTTGCAGTCGCTGAAACATAGTACCTTATCTTTTCAGAACCACCTGATACTGAAGCGGTAATATTACGTGAAAAGCCTGTACGGAGCACATCTTTAAGCCAATTATGAGTCGGTTTTCCAGGCATAGGATTGATGAAACGCTCCTGAGTCTTGCCGAACTGGATGTTATAATTGTCGATAGCCTCGTTGAAAGTCTCGATCAGAAGGTCGCCGCTTGCAAGATCCAGCTTGTCCAGACGCGGCTGCTGGCTGAAACTCATGCTTGCGTCAATCGAAATTACCGGAGCACCTTTCTTTCCCGACTTGGTAGTCACGATAATGACACCGTTAGTGGCACGGGAGCCGTAGATGGCAGCGGATGCCGCATCTTTCAGGACCTCCACAGACTCGATGTCAGACGGGTTCAATGTTGCCAATCCCGTCATGGATTCACCTTGCGAAAATGCGCCCGTATCACCTGAAGTACTAGTAATTGGCACGCCGTCAATGACATACAGAGGTTCGTTACCGGCATTGAGGGAACCGATACCACGGATGCTCACACGGCTGCTGGCTCCCGGGATACCTGATGCGGTAGTGATATTCACACCTGCGATACGGCCCTGGAGAAGCTGATCCACAGAAAGCACGTCACGCCTTTCAGATGCCTTAGGCTTGAACTGACCGATGGCGGAAGTGATGTCCCTACGGGTCATGCTACCATATCCGACCACCACTGACTGGTCGAGCGACAATGCCTGCGGCTCCATCTTCACTTCAATATTGGTCCTGGAAGATGAAATCTGCACCTCTTTATCCTCGTAGCCGAAGAAAGAGAATGAAAGCACCGGCTCCGCACCGGTAACCTTGATGGAGAATTTTCCGTCAGCGCCGGAAGAAACGGCATTGGTCGTACCTTTCTCCACTACGAAAGCTCCTGCCATCGGGGAATTGTTCTCATCCACGACAATTCCGGTGCACAGCAGCGGTTGGGCCTTTACCCCCCCCCACCCGGACTTTGCTGCCGGCGCAGGCTGAGCTTTTTTTGCGACGACGGAAATATTCTTGCCATTGACCTTGTAAGAAACATTCTGTCCGGCAAAAATACGGTCAAGCGCATTCTGGATTGACACATTCTTAACCTGTACTGTCACATGCTTGTTGATGTCAATGTCATCAGTTCCAATCGTGAACGAGTAGTGGTACTCCTTCTGCAGATATTCTACGGCAGAGCGTACACTAACATCCTTCAACGACATAGAAATCTGCGCATTGGCTGATACCGCAAACAGCCACGAAAGGGCAGTTGCGATGACAAGACAGCACAACTTGCTACATCTTGAAAAATTACGCATAAATTGGTTATTAATTATAAAACAAAAATTATTTCAGATTCAATTGGCTGATATATAATAGGTATCCTCCTTCTGCAGAACCTTCATTCCTCCGTCCGCACAGAGAGCTTTGAGAATATCCAGCGGTGACTCGTCATTCACGAACGAAGCATAGAAGCGCCTCCCCAGCAGATTCTGATTGTTGACCACAACCCTAATATCGAACTGACGCTGAAGTTCCTTGATTATATTCAGGAGCGTCTCATCATTGAAATACAATGCATTGCGCACCGTCCACGAAACATATTTCTCCGGATTCATGCAAGTCCTGATAACCTTTCCGTTTTCCAAGTCAGCCTTTACCACCTGCCCCGGAGCGATTTCCACGGACTGCTTGATTCCGGACACCATGAAATCCATATCCACAGCACCCTCCACCAAGGTCAATTCAGCTTCCGTGGACTTTGGATATGAACGGAAATTGAAAACCGTTCCCTTTACGCGGACATTGACATTATTGGATGAAAGAACGAAAGGATGTTTCTTGTCTTTTGCGACCTCGGCGAACACCTCTCCTGACGAAAACACCTGTCTCGTACGACCGGTAAACTCGCTCGGATACAGCAGCCTGGATTCATTGTGGAGCCAGATTATCGTGCCATCAGGAAGCAGCACTGATTTTTTCTCTCCATAGGCCGTCAGCACTTCCACCCAATTCACGCTCTCGCTTTCGCCGGACGGAAAGACATTCAGCACCACGGCCAGCACTACCGCAGCCGCCATCGAAACAGCACCGGCAATGTAAGGCCACACACGTTTCCTGTTACGGCCTCCATTCTCCTCGGACAATGCAATCTCCTCAATGGCAGCATCCAGCCGGGCTTTCACCCTTGCTTTTCTCGCCTCAATATCGTATTCGTTATAATCCATTTTCACGTCTTTTGCATATAATACGTATGAGTAAGCCCTATCCCCCAACCGGTGCTGAAAAATTTTTCACTATCTTTGCAGACCACATTCAAAAAACATTGACATGAAGCCGAAAATGAAATCAATTTTGGGTATCGGCAATGCCCTTACAGATATTCTTGCCGTTCTGCCGGATGACTCGTTCCTGAAGCTGTACCACCTTCCGAAAGGCAGTATGCAGTTCGTGGACATGGAGACGGGAAACAAGATTTTCGAAAGTCTGAAACCTTATGGATTGCATTATGTAGCAGGAGGTTCCGCAGCCAACACCATCACATGCACCGCCATTTTCGGTATGCCGTCGGCATTCATCGGCAAGGTCGGTGAAGATGAACTCGGCCACCTGTTCAAGAGCGACGAAGAACAATACGGCGTGAAGACAATGCTTCTGAAAGGCAAGAACCCTTCGGGCAGGTCAATGGTTTTCGTGTCCGGGGCCAATGCTGAAAGGACATTCGCGAACTACATGGGAGCCGCTCTGGAAATGGTTCCGGAAGACCTGAAACAGGAATATTTCGAAGGCTATGACTACTTCCATATAGAGGGCTATCTCGTACAGAACCAGGCACTTATCCGCACAGCCGTAGAGATGGCGCACAAGGCGGGATGCATCATTTCGCTGGACATGGCGTCATACAACGTCGTGGAATCCAACGACGCTTTCCTGCATGACATCGTGGACCGCTACGTGGACATCGTCTTCGCGAACGAGTCCGAGGCCAAGGCGTTCACCAAGCTTCAGCCGAGGGAGGCGCTCGACGAAATCGCCCGCCACTGCAAGATTGCCGTCGTAAAAGTCGGCAAGGACGGGTCAATGCTGAAGAGCGGGGATGAATACCATTATATAGAGCCATGGCCAGCCGACACCCTCGACGCCACAGGAGCAGGCGACACTTACGCCGCAGGTTTCCTCTACGCACATTCACTCGGGATGCCTCTGAAAGTCTGCGGTGAAATCGGGTCAATCATTGCCGCCAAGGTCGTGGAAATTATCGGCACGAAGATTGATATTCCAAGATGGAAAGCAGCCAAAGCAGAAATCCGCGAGTTGATAGCAGCGAACGGAGGCGTTGCTGCGGAAGAAAACAAAGACTGATGCTAGGTTTCATAAAGAACATATTCAGAAGGAGATACCTCAGGAAAGCGACAAGCACGACCCCTACGGGGCTTCATCCGCTAAGTGAAATCAAATCCGTGTCCATCATCATTGACATGGAAGATTCCGGCGCGGACGAGTGCAAGGAGAAAGCGATTTCCGTCTTCAAGTCGCTCGGCATACGCACAAGCGTGTATTTTTTCGATTTCAGCAAGAAAGACGAGGACGAGAGACAGACTACGAGCCTGAACAACACCGTCTTACGCAGCGACCTGAACTGGTGCGGCCGCCCGTCGGCGGAGAAATTGTCAATGCTGGTGCAGGAGGATTCGGACATGCTGCTGTCGCTCGTGGACAATGACGACTTCCCTATCGAATACATGGCAAAGTGCTCTCCTTCAAGGTTCAAGATCGGGCGCTGCCAGCTGCCTGGACGTACTTTCGACCTGGTGATAGAGGATTCCCCGAGCCAGGCTTACACACCTGTACAGGCATTTGCTGAAATCACCAAATATCTCGAAACTATCAAGTAACCCAGAGCCAACCGGCCGGGCAAGAATCAAATAATACGATGAACGGATTGACAAGAAACATCATTACAGGAGTCAAAGGATTCGGCATGGGTGCCGCGAACGTGATTCCTGGCGTTTCCGGTGGCACGATCGCATTGCTCACCGGCATTTTCACAGAAATCATTGACTCGCTCAATGCGATGATGGACCCATCATCATGGAAACTTCTATTCCAGGGCAAATTTCGTGAGTTCTGGCGATTTATCCACGGAACTTTTCTGGTATCATTGTTCATTGGCGTCCTGATCAGCATCTTCTCATTGGCGAAGCTCATGGTCTACGTCATGAACTGGTATCCGGTGCAGACCTGGGCGTTTTTCTTCGGCCTCATCATCGCCTCATCGGCATATATGATCTACGACATCAAGGGATGGAAGGTCAATGACGTACTTTTCTTCGCAGCAGGCATTGTCCTCGGCGTGGTCATCTGCACATTGTCCCCTACCACCACTCCCGACAGTCTCTGGTTCATTTTCCTCTGCGGCGCCATCGCGGTCTGCACCATGATTCTTCCTGGAATTTCAGGCAGTTTCATTCTGGTAATTCTCGGCAAATACGACTTTATCATGCAGTCTATCAACCAGATGAACATTCCGGTACTGCTGGTGTTCGGCCTCGGTTGCATCATCGGCATCCTCGGATTCTCCAAGTTCCTGCACTGGCTGCTGAAAAGGTTCGAAAGACCGACAATGCTGGTGCTCGTGGGCTTCGTCCTCGGCGCGCTCGTGAAAGTCTGGCCATGGAATGACATGCACGCAGTAGCTGAAGGTCAATGTCTCCGCAGCGGCATGGCTCCGGATGCGGCTTCAACAGCTGCCGACCTCATCATGAGTTCAGGCAATCCGATGAAAGTTCTGGATCTCCAGATACCGGGAGCGATTATCTGGGCGATTGCAGGTCTGGCTCTGGTGGCGGTCCTTGAATACCTCAGCAGCCTACATAAATTAAAAGAGGAAGCTTAAGACGAGCAAACATTTCAGTTCATAGTCGAAATGTGATATTTCCCTTACAAAACGGCACATCTTAAACGATTCTTCAGAAAAGTTGATAATTATTTTTCCTCAACGATATGGTTTGGCATGATTATGGCAATTAGACATATCGAAGACATAAAAACATAAGCTAGTTTAATTCATATTGAATAAGTGAAACAGCAGCCAGTCGTGAAGACCAGCTGCTGTTTTTTTTATATCTAATCTCACCGCGCGGGTGACCATGTTAATCTTCAGGAGCGAACATAGGGTCCCAGGAAGGAAGGAGAATCGGCTTCTGGTTCAGCATTTCCAGAATGTCGGCAGGGATATACTTCTTCTCCGCCACAACACGGAACATATACTCGGAGAACCACTGGTCAGTCATGATCAGACAACCCTTGTAGCCACGATCTGCGCCCCAGCTGTTCTCAACCATCCATTTCACAGGCTTGCCGTCCTTGACATCCACGGCGACAAGAGTCATGGCATGGGAAGAACCGCTTGCATGAGTCTGAACACGCTGTGTCTTGTCCATGGTGAGTTCCACGCCGAAGAGCGACTCGTAATCGAAATTCGCCAGATCGAGTACACCTTTTTTGGAATCGAGGAATTTACCCACATCGCAAGAAAAATACATTGCCGTATTGTCCTTGATGGAAGCCATGGCGATTTCGCTGATGCGGTCGACAGGAAGATTCACGTAAACCCAGTTCTTTCCGTCATAGACATGGCGGTCATAATCGATTTCATACACCTTTCCGTACTCACGTGAAGGGTCATTCATCAGCATCACGTAGTTGCCATCCAAGTCTGCACCTACATACTTGTCATAGAAAGACTTAGGAGTGAATTTACCGCTCTCCACAAATTCATTTTTCGAATTGTACATCGTCCACTCGAACTCCGTAGGAGGCACTCCGAGACACAGGGCAAGCACGCGATAGACATCGGAGAGGACTGACTCCTTGACCTTCTGAAGCTCGGCATTGACCTTAATCTCGGCGGCTTCAGCCTTCTTTCCGTTCAAAGAAGCGGCTCCGGAAGCATCATATACGTCACGCAACTTGAGACCACCCTGACGGAGAATGTTCTTCAGCTGCGAAGCCATCTGCGAAGTATTGTTGCTGCTGTAGGTCTCCGGCATGATCTCGGACGGAACGACGCCATACTTCATCGCCAGGTCGGACACGCCCGTAAACTGTCCACCGTCGCTCAACGGATTCGAGAAAAGCCAATCGACCTGCCTGTCGGCAAAAGGCAGTTTTCTAGTATCAATGACTCCCTGCAGGAAAAGATTGGCCTTCTCCAGCTGGTCATAGAAGAAAAGATAATTCTGTGAGAATGTGAACGCGCCCAGGTCATATTTGTCTATCATCTTGGCTCTCATCACATTAAGTCCAGTGAACAGCCAGCATCTTCCGGATGATTTCTGGTCGGTGATGCCTTTTGTCTTGACGCGGTCGCTGAAATGCGTATCGATCATCGCCGCGTTCTCGGAATTGGCTGCAAGAACATTGACAGCAGTACCTGCAAGAGCATTGCGAAGCGCCTTGTCGGCCGGGCTTCCGGTGTAGCCTTTGCTGATACGGGTGAGGACCTCAGGAGAAATGCCTCCGTCAGAGGCAGTCTGTGCGTGCATTGAAGCAGGCAGGATTGCCGCAAGGGCGGCCAGAACAAGCAATTTTCTCATAAATATATTAGTTTTTGATCTACTGCATTGAACCTCCCACGATGTCGAGAAGCTCGCTGGTAATCTTCTGTTGACGGTTCTTGTTGTACTCCAGAGTAAGCTCCTGGAGGATTTCGTTGCCGTTGTCCGTAGCTGTCTGCATGGCCACCGTCCTGGCGGCATGTTCGGCGGCATTGGTATCGAGCTGCACCGTGTACATCTTGAGCATCATCACTTTAGGCAACAGTTCGTCCAGCAATGTATTCACGTCCGGCTCCACGATATAGTCGAAATTCCATCCGCGCACATCAGCCGCAGCGGCATTTTCACGGGCTTCCTTCATAGGGACTATCTCCAGAGGCAGATATGTATTTCTTACCGCCGGCTGGGATGCCGTGGACTTGAAATGGTTATAAAGCAGTTCCACCTTGTCGAAACGCTCGGTCATGAAGCCATGCACGAGTTCTGCAGCCAGTTGTGAAGCCTCATCATAAGAAGGCTTGTCGGAAAGATGGGTATAGTCAGCCGGTGAAGCAAAACCTTTCTTGCGCATTGCGTCAGCCATCTTACGTCCTATGGAATAGACAGTTATGTCTTCCCGCCGGACGCCCGCCGCGAGGTATTCGTCAATGACGGTCGTGACATGCTTTATCGCAGTGGAATTGAATCCGCCGCATAGCGAAGAATTGGAGGAATACGCCACGATGGCCACTTTGTGGACCGGACGCTGTGTGCAGAGAAGTTCGAGCTCATCATCGAGATCTACATTGTCCTCAGTTACAGGAATGAACTTGTCATCGTCCGCCCGCTTGTTCATGTTGCGCTTATAGGCAATCAGATTCGCGAGCATCCTATGAAGCATATCCTCGTAAGGGAGCATGTTTCCGATAGCGGTCTGCGCCTTGTGCAGCTTCGCCGCCGCCACCATTTTCATGGCGGAAGTGATTTTCAGCGTGCTGTTTACGGAATCAACCCTATTCTTTATTTCTTTCAATGACGGCATGGCGTCTCCCTGATTATTTTACGTCACCGAGACCAAGAGCAACGTCCTCGGCCTCCTGCTCAATGATTTTCTTGATATTGTCATCCAGTTTTCCTTCTGCAAGAGGTGTCAGCACATCGTCCTGATGTGAAGCGCGCATCTTGGCAAGGAATGCCGACTGGAAATCACGTACTTTCTCCAGAGGAATGTCACGGAGCAACGAGTTCGTGCCGCAATACAATATCGCAATCTGCTCTCCCACAGGCATCGGCGAATACTGCGGCTGGATGAGCAGCTGTTTGTTCTTACGTCCGCGGTCCAATGCCAATGCAGTCACCTTGTCCACATCGCTGCTGAACTTGGAGAATGACTCCAGTTCATCGTATTGGGCCTGGTCGATTTTCAATGTTCCGGCGACTTTCTTCATACTCTTGACCTGAGCGCTTCCGCCGACACGGGAAACGGAAATTCCCACATTGATGGCAGGACGGAATCCCTGGTTGAACAGGCTGTTCTCAAGATAAATCTGACCGTCCGTGATGGAAATCACGTTGGTCGGGATATATGCGGAAACGTCGCCCGCCTGTGTCTCGATAATAGGCAGCGCCGTCAGCGATCCGCCGGCCTTGACTTTACCTTTCAATGACTCCGGAAGGTCGTTCATCTGCTCGGCAACTTCCTGCTGGCCAATGATTTTCGCTGCACGCTCCAGCAGTCTTGAGTGAAGATAGAACACGTCTCCAGGATAAGCCTCACGACCTGAAGGACGTCTGAGGATCAATGATACTTCACGATATGCGACAGCCTGCTTGGAAAGGTCGTCGTAGATAACCAGGGCTGCACGGCCCGTATCACGGAAATATTCACCGATGGCTGCTCCTGCAAATGCCGCATAATATTGGAGCGCAGCCGGATCGGCAGCCGTGGCAGCTACCACGACGGTATAATCCATGGCTCCTTTCGAACGGAGAGTATTGACAAGGCTCGCTACAGTGGAGCCCTTCTGTCCGATTGCGACATAAATACAGTAAACAGGGTTACCCTTGTCGTATTCGGATTTCTGATTGATGATAGTGTCCAGGGCAATGGCGGTCTTTCCTGTCTGGCGGTCTCCGATGATGAGCTCACGCTGACCGCGACCGATAGGAATCATGGCATCTATGGCCTTGATACCTGTCTGGAGAGGTTCGTTCACAGGCTGACGGAAGATTACGCCCGGCGCCTTGCGCTCCAGCGGCATCTCTACCTTCTCGCCCCCGATTTCCCCGAGACCGTCAATCGGATTACCCAGCGGGTCAACGACTCGGCCCAGCATTTCTTCGCTTACCCCGATGGAAGCGATACGTCCGGTCCTCTTCACCGACATGCCTTCCTTGATTTCGTCAGTCGGTCCGAGAAGCACGGCACCTACATTATCCACCTCAAGGTTCATCACGACACCCATCACACCACACTCGAACTCAAGCAGTTCGCCTGCCTCAGCATTGGTCAGGCCATATATCCTGGCCACACCGTCGCTGACCTGAAGCACGGTACCGACCTCTTCAAGTTTAACGGACAAATCTGCCGATTCGAGCTGTTTGAGCAGCACGTCAGAAATCTCGCTTGGTTTTATATTGTTCTGATTCATAATAAATTACTTTCTCTTCCTAGACGATACGTCCATTCTTTTCGATGAATTCCCGTCTGAGTTCTTCCAGCTGTCTGGAGATGCTTGCATCAATCCGCTTGTCCGCTACCTCGAAAATGAATCCGCCGATAATGGACGGGTCCACGGAAGTCTTCAATTCCAATTTGCGGCCTGTAAAATCATTGAAAATGCCTTTGATGCGTTCTTCCAGTCCGGGTGACGGCGTACTGACCACGAGCTTGGCAGGGCTGACACCTATGGATTCGTACCAACGCATTCTGAAGTAATGGAGAATATAGCGCAGATACGGAATCCTGTCCTGCCTTATCACGAGCAGCAGGAATTTTTCCAGCGATGCCGTCATTTTCTCTTCACCCAACGCCTTCTGCAGCAGCGCGACCTTGGCCGTGGCTTGCAGCAGCGCCGGACTTTCCAGAAATCTGACCAGCTCCGGACTTGTACGCAATGCATCTTCGAGAATTTCCGTCTGTCGACAGACGACTTCGCCCTCGCCGGTCTCCTTCACGTATTTCAGCAATGCATCCGCATATCTTGACGCTATGATTCCAGTATTCATCGCATTAATTCTTCATAAAAGAGTCCTTCTGTCCGGCAAGTTCCTGCATGACCTTGTCCACATACTGTTTACGGACTTCTTCAGAACCGAATTCGGTCCTGAGGACTTTCTCTGTAATATTCATTGAGAGCAGAGCCACTTCCTTGCGGATGTCCCTCAATGCGCTCTCTTTTTCCGCAGCTATTTCCGTTCTGGCTTGTGCCAATACCTTCTCGGCCTCTTGTTGAGCCTGCACCTTCGCCTGCTCGATGATGGAAGCCTTCACTTTGGCAGCATCTTCGAGGACACGCGCCTGCTCTTTCTTGGCCTGCAACAACAGTTCCGACTGTTCCTTGTTCAGCTCGGCAAGTTCAGCCCTCGCCTCGTCAGCCAATTTAAGGGACTGGCTGATGGACTCGGTTCTCTTTCTCACCATGTCGGTGATGACAGGAAAACCGAACTTGGCGAGGATGAAGAACACCACGCCGAAGATGATGACCATCCAGAACAGAAGGCCTGAATCCGGAGTAACAAGTGACATACGCTAACTAGCTGAAGAGTGCCAAAAGGCAAACGATAATTGCAAACAGTGCTGCGCCCTCAATCATCGCAGCGACAATGATCATTGAAGAACGGATGCTTCCGCCGGCTTCCGGCTGACGCGCGATGGACTCTGTAGCTGCAGAACCGATTTTTCCGATTCCGTAACCTGCTGCCAATGCTGCAACAGCGGCTGCAAGAGCGATACCTGCCTTTCCAAGAACGTCAGCAGCAACTGCTTGTAAAAGAATTGTAAGTAACATAACTATAAAATTTTAATTGATATTATCAAGCTTCTTCCTGTCTTGCCATGCCGATGAACACGGCTGACAGTATCGTAAATACATATGCCTGAAGGAATGCCACGAGCACTTCGAGCAAATCCATGAACACTCCGAAGAGCAGCGAGACCACCGTCATGCTTCCGAAAAGGACAGCATTGTACTTGGCGAACACGAAGATTATGCAGACCAGGCTGATGGCGATGATGTGTCCCGCAAGCATGTTGGCGAAAAGCCTTATCATCAGCGTCAATGGTTTCATGAACGCGCTGAATACCTCGATGATGGGCAATATCGGGAACGGGAATTTCAGCATCAGCGGCACATCCGGCCAGAAAATGTCCTTGAAATAGTGTTTCGTTCCGAAGAGATTGATCATCAGAAATGTAGCGATGCCCAGCACGCATGTTACCGCAATGTTTCCGGTTACATTGGCGCCTCCCGGGAAGAACGGTACGATTCCCAGAATATTGTTCAGCAATATCCAGAGGAATACGGTGCACAGGTATGGTGAGAATTTTTCATATCCTTCACCGATGTTGTCCTTCGCCACGCCTTCGTCCACCATCTGGATGACAGGTTCCATGAATGCGGCCAAACCCCTCGGGGCTTCTTTCAGCGCATCGTGCTTCTTGTACCATCTGGCAGTGCCCAGAATCAGGAACACCAGCAACGCACTGCTTATCATTATCGCCATGACATTCTTGGTAATGGAAATGTCAAACGGCCTTATTTCTTCGCCGGCCTCATTCTTTTCCACTATCTTCCCCGTCTCTTCCGAAATATACAGTCCTTCGTATTCCTCCCCGTGCTCTATCCGCTTGGAAGAGAACACATGCCATCCGGTACTGCTTTTCACGATTACAGGCAGCGGAATGGCAACCGACTTGTCACCGATGTCAGTTATGTGCCATTCGTACGCGTCGCTCATGTGTCCGAAGATTACCTCCTGGACATTGAACCCCGGTCCTCCGGCAGTGCTGTCCGCAGCAGCCTCTTCCGCCCTCAGCGGCATCCAGACTGTCACGGCCAAGACCACGGCAACTATGTATCTGAACAATTTCATAATTCTACGCACACGGACACCTTGTTGTCCTTTACTTCCACGAATCCGGACTTTACCTGAAGTTCCCTTGTCTGCCCGTCAGCGGTCACATATTCTATTGTCCCCGGGTTCAATGCCGAAATCAGGGATGCGTGATTCTTCAGAACCACGAACGGATCCTTCTTTCCGGGCAATTTCACCTTCGAGACCTGGCATTCTTCCAACACCTGTTCCGGTGACATGATTTTCAATGAAATTCCAGCTTCCATATCCACGAAAACTACTTGTTGTCTGCTCTTGCGAGAATCTCCTCGCCTTTCTTTATGGCATCTTCGATGGTACCGACATTGAGGAACGCCTGCTCCGGCAGGTAATCCACCTTGCCGTCAAGAATCATATTGAAGCCCTTGATGGTGTCTTCGATGTCGACCATGACTCCCGGAACTCCGGTAAACTGCTCTGCCACAGAGAATGGCTGTGAAAGGAAACGCTGCACTCTACGCGCTCTGTTCACGGTCTGCTTGTCCTCGTCAGACAACTCGTCCATACCGAGAATCGCAATGATATCCTGAAGTTCCTTGTTTCTCTGGAGAATCTGTTTCACGCGCTGAGCGGTATTGTAATGCGCCTCGCCCACGATATTCGGGTCCAGGATTCTGGATGTGGATTCCAGCGGGTCTACTGCCGGATAGATACCGAGCTCGGTAATCTTTCGGCTCAGCACCGTGGTAGCGTCCAAGTGGGTAAATGTCGTGGCAGGTGCCGGGTCAGTCAAGTCGTCAGCTGGCACGTAAACTGCTTGTACAGAAGTGATTGAACCATCTTTTGTAGATGTGATTCGTTCCTGCATCTGTCCCATTTCCGTCGCAAGCGTAGGCTGATATCCCACTGCCGACGGCATACGTCCGAGCAGCGCTGATACCTCAGAACCGGCCTGCGTGAATCGGAAGATATTGTCAATGAAGAACAATATGTCTTTCGGTCCGTTCAGGTCCTTGTTGTCCCTGAATGATTCCGCGAGCGTCAGTCCTGACAATGCGACCGAGGCTCTTGCTCCAGGCGGCTCGTTCATCTGTCCGAACACCAGAGCAACCTGAGATTCAGCGAGTTTCTTCTTGTCCACCAATGAGAGGTCCCAATGTCCTTCTTCCATGCTTTTCTCGAAGTCGTCGCCGTATTTGATAACGCCGGATTCTATCATTTCCCTCAGCAAATCATTGCCCTCGCGGGTACGCTCGCCGACACCGGCAAAAATCGAGAATCCGTTATGTTTCTTCGCAATGTTGTTGATAAGTTCCTTGATGAGCACTGTCTTGCCGACTCCCGCGCCACCGAAAAGACCGATCTTGCCGCCTTTCAGGTAAGGTTCGAGAAGGTCAATGACTTTGATTCCAGTGTAGAGGACTTCCTGTGATGTGGTGAGGTCCTCGAATTTAGGGGGTTCCCTGTGGATAGGCAGTTCATGAGCCCTGTCGAGTTCTCCAAGTCCGTCGATGGATTCTCCCACGACATTGAGCACTCTGCCTCGTATCTGAGGGCCGACAGGCATCTCGATAGGGTGTGACGTACTGACTGCTTCCATACCACGCTGAAGGCCATCAGTAGAGTCCATAGCGACTGCCCTGACCGTGTCTTCTCCGATATGCTGCTGAACTTCCACAATCAGCTTCTTTCCATCAGTTCTGGTGATGGTCAATGCGTCATGGATATTAGGAAGTTCATTCTTTTCTTCTGCCTGGGTCAGGTCGAAATGCACATCTACGACCGGCCCGATAATCTGAGATATATGTCCTACAACGTTTGGCATATCTAATTCCTTATTAATTTCTCTTTACTAATGCCGTCCCCGGCATGTAACAAAAATCGCCAATTAGCCAACAAAACTGACCTCTCGGAAATATTTCTCAAAATTACTGAAAATTTTATACCAAGCCAGCGTTTTTATGACCAAAAATACCAATCTTAGGTAAAAAAAGACAATGCTTCATTACAGCCTCATCAAAGCCCCCCACCAGACTGGTCCACCCTGCCGTGCGTAAAAAGCCATGTTTCACGCACGTCAGGGGCAATTTACGTGGTGACGTGAGTGAAAAACGTTTTAGTACGCACGTCGTAGATGAAATCGTGGCTAGAATTGGAGATGGCCGGTGTGGAAACGACAAAGGGATGGCTAGTGTTTGGGGAGAGTGATGGAAAGCGAGTAGAGAGAGGATGGAAAGTGGGTAGGGAGTCAGATGTGCGATTGCGCAGGGTGGGAGTTGTGGGGTTGGGAAACAAGGCAAGACAAGAGTTCGCGCGCGGGAGGAGCCGATGGTGCGGTGGTGCAGGGGCATGGCACATCCCTGCCAGGCACCGCATGGACATGGCATTGCGACATCAGGGGTGCACATGGAGATAACTGTGAAGTTCAGTGAGGCTTTGTCGTGCGTAAAAAGCCCCGTTTCACGCACATCAGGGGCAATTTACGTGGTGACGTGAGCGAAAAACGTTTTAGTACGCGCGTCATGGAAGGTATGGAATGAGGTGGAGAGAGCCGGTGTGGAAACGACAAATGGATGGAAAGCGAGTAGGGAGAGGATGGAAAGTGGGTAGGGTGTCAGATGTGGGATGGCGCAGGGTGGAAGCCGTGGGGGTGGGAACAGGGCAAGACAATAATTCGCGAGCTGGAGGCACAGATGGTGCGAAGGTGCGGGGGCATAGCACATCCCTGTCAGGCACCGCATGGACATGGCATTGCGACATCAGGGGTGCACAAGGAGATAATTTTGGATCTCAGTGCGGCTCTGCCGTGCGTAAAAAGCCACGTTTCACGCACGTCAGGGACAATTTACGTGGTAACGTGAGTGAAAAACGTTTTAGTACGCACGTCAGGGAAGGAAACGTGGCTGACGTAGCGTAAGAGCGGGTGA
>ERZ780100.390-NODE-390-length-21198-cov-2.634063_pt1 | contig 21198 bp, 22 predicted proteins | sample MGYA00511573_ERZ780100 | MGnify/ENA primary metagenome ERZ780100 (study PRJEB29588, sample SAMEA2161876) | human gut metagenome | biome: human gut; feature: human-associated habitat; material: faeces | place: Denmark | collected 2008/2010 ...
ATGACGGCGGGCGGCAGAATCGTCATCTTCTTAGCCTGTCCGTATGACGCCATGGGTTCGACTATGGCGACTTATGGCGGACAGAACGTGGGCGCCGGAAAATTAGAGCGTATCGGAAAGGGTTTGAAATCCTGCGTGATTTTGGGTGCGGTATATTCTGCCATGGCGCTTCTGCTCGCGGTGTTCTTCGGAGATGCCCTGGCAACCCTTTTTGTGGAAAAGGACGAGTTAAGTATTATCGGGGATGTGCACAAGTTCTTGCTTTTGAACACCCTGTTCTTCTTCCCACTTGCTCTGGTAAACATTATCCGCTTTCTGATTCAGGGTATGGGCTTCCCGAAGTTTGCTATTTTAGCGGGTGTGTTTGAAATGGTGGCAAGGTCTGCGGCAGGATTCGGGCTGGTGCCGTTTATCGGTTTTACCGGCGTATGCCTCGGCAGCCCCTTTGCCTGGATAATGGCGGATATTTTCCTCATTCCGGCATATTTTCATGTGAGCAAGACCCTGCAGAAACGGAAAAAAAGTGATTGACGAATTTATTTTTTTCTGATACATTTTTTATCAATGGAAAACGGTATAGATTATTAGAGGGATTCCAGGTAAATTTTCCACATTATTGATAGAGCGAGAGCTTGTTTTGAAACATATCATATTTGCAAAACGATCAATAAGAGTAGTAAAAGTGAAATATTTGCTATATAGACTCTAATAATTAAGTATCGAATGAAAATGCACAAACGAAATTCTTCCGGGCAGCCTTTTGGTGAGACGGGGGTATTTGGAATGAAGACGCAAATTTGCAAATGGATATGCAGATTGCGTCTTTTTGTTATGTCCGAATGTTATGCCTGAAATGGTTATGCCCAAAAGCGGGAAACCCAAAACGGGAGGCCCAAAGCGGGAGATAAAAAGCGCAGGACTTCACGGTACGAGGAGAGTTGAGGAATGAATCAGAACAGAGCGCCTATTTATGAGGCATTGGAGCAATTCCGGAAAAACAAGGTAGTGCCCTTTGATGTGCCGGGGCACAAGAGAGGAAGGGGCAACCCGGAGCTGGTGCAGCTGTTGGGAAAACAGTGCGTGGAACTGGATGTGAATTCCATGAAGCCGCTCGACAATCTCTGCCATCCGATTTCCGTCATCAAGGAAGCGGAGGAGCTGGCGGCGGAGGCGTTCGGCGCGTCCCATGCGTTTTTGATGGTGGGAGGCACCACATCGGCGGTACAGTCCATGGTGCTGACGGCATGCAAAAAGGGAGAAAAAATCATTCTGCCCCGCAATGTGCACCGGAGTGTAATTAACGCACTGGTAGTAAACGGCGCCACGCCGATTTACGTCAATCCCGATGTGGACAAAAAGCTGGGCATTGCACTCGGAATGAAGATTTCCCAGGTGGAAAAAGCGATAGAGGACAACCCGGATGCGGTGGCGATTTTAGTGAACAATCCCACCTATTACGGCATCTGTTCCAACTTAAAGAAGATTGTGGAAATCGCCCATGCCCACAACATGCTGGTGCTGGTGGACGAAGCCCACGGAACCCATTTTTACTTCGGGGAAAATATGCCCATTACGGCAATGGCGGCGGGAGCGGACATGGCATCCGTCAGCATGCACAAGTCGGGAGGCAGCCTGACCCAGAGCTCGTTTCTTTTAACGGGGCCCAATGTCAGCGCCGGTTATGTGCGGCAGGTCATCAACCTGACCCAGACCACCAGCGCTTCCTACCTGCTTTTGGCAAGTCTCGATATTTCCCGCAGAAATTTAGCGCTGCGGGGAAAAGAAGCCTTTGAAGAGGTGGAAAAAATTGCCGCCTATGCCCGGAATGAAATCAACAAAATAGACGGCTATTATGCCTACGGGGAAGAACTCATAAACGGCGACAGCATCTATGATTTTGATACCACGAAGCTGACGGTTTATACACTGGACATCGGACTGGCGGGCATCGAAGTATATGACAAGCTTAGGGACGAATACGATATCCAGTTGGAGTTAGGTGACATCGGCAACATTTTAGCCTACATTTCCATCGGCGACCGCATGAGGGAAACGGAGCGTCTGGTCAGCGCCCTGTACGACATCCGCCGCCGTTACAAAAAGGACAGAACCGGTCTGTTTGACCATGAATATATCAATCCTTCCGTGGTGATGACACCGCAGGAAGCTTTCTATGCGGAAAAGGAAGAGATGATTCCCATCCGGGAGACCAACGGCAGGATTTGTACGGAATTTGTGATGTGTTATCCGCCCGGCATCCCCATTCTGGCGCCCGGCGAACGCATTACGCAGGAAATCATCGACTATATTGTCTATGCGAAGGAAAAAGGCTGCTCCATGACAGGACCGGAGGATGAGACCATTGAACGCCTCAATGTTATCCGGGAAGCCACGCTGTATTAGAGGAGGAGAAAAATGGAATTCTGGTTTTCTGAATTACATACACCGAATGTAAAATTTTCGGTGAAGGTGGACCGTCAGCTCTATTCGGAGGAAAACGAATACGTGCGGCTGGACATTTTTGATTCGCCGGAGCTGGGCAGATTTCTTACCATTGACGGGTACATCATTTTAACGGAGCGGGACGAATTTATTTACCATGAAATGCTGACCCATATTCCCATGGCGGTACACCCGAATCCGGAAAAAATCCTGGTGTTCGGCGCAGGAGACGGCGGTGTGGTGAGGGAGCTTTTAAAGTATCCCGATGTGAAAAAAATCGATATGGTGGAAGTAAACGAAGGCGTGGTGGAAGCCAGCAAGAAATATCTGCCGTTCACCGCATCGGGACTTACCGACCCGAGAGTGACCATTTATACGGAAAACTGCCTCCGTTACATCCGTCACATTGAACAGGAATATGATGTGATTATTGTGGATTCCGCCGGCTTTTACGGACCGGGGGAAAGCCTGCTTTCCCGTGAATTTTACGGAAGCTGCTACAAGGCGCTGAAAGAGGACGGCATTATGGTGAACCAGCATCAGAGCCCTTTTTACGATGAGGACAGACTGGAAACCCAGAAGGCGCACAAGCGTATTGTGGAGAGCTTCCCCATCAGCAGAGTATACCAGGCACACATTCCGTCCTATCCTTCCGGCTACTGGCTGTTTGGATTTGCTTCCAAGAAGTATCACCCGGTGAAGGATTTGAAGACGAAGCACTGGAAAAATTTAGACATCGAAACCCGCTATTACACCACCAATCTGCACAAGGGCTGTTTTGCCCTGCCGGCATATGTGGAACAGATGCTTGAGGATGTGGAAAACATTCCCGATTAAACAGGACACAGTGGATTTCCGGCAAACGGCGCCGGAACCGGAAAAGGAGAATAACATGCTGCAACAGAATATCGAAACTTTTATCGGCTGTGATGCGGAGTACGAAGAAGCGGAAGTTGTCCTCTTCGGAGCACCCTTTGACTCCACCACGTCTTATCGCCCGGGCACCCGCTTCGGAAGCAAGGCCATACGGAGTGAGTCCTACGGACTGGAAACCTACAGCCCCTATCAGGACGAAGACCTGACGGATTACCGGGTGTTTGACAGCGGTGACATTGAGCTTTGCATGGGAAACAGCAAAAAAGCCCTGCAGGCAATTTCGGAGCGGACAGCCACGATTTTAGAGGACGGCAAGGTGCCGTTCATGATAGGCGGGGAGCATTTGGTCACCCTCGGCGCATTCCGGGAAGTATATAAAAAATACCCGGATGTCTGTATCGTACATTTTGATGCCCACACGGATTTGCGGGAGGATTATTTGGGAGAGCCCCTTTCCCATGCCTGTGTTATCCGCAGATGCCATGATTACGTGGGAGACGGACGGGTTTTCCAGTTCGGTATCCGTTCCGGGGACCGCAGCGAATTTGTCTGGGCAAGGGAAGGACATACGTGTTTGCATCACTTCGACTTAAACAATCTGCAGGAGGCGGTGGAAAAAATCGGGAACAGACCGGTGTATTTTACCATTGATTTGGACGTACTGGATGTGTCCGTATTCCCGGGAACCGGCACCCCCGAGGCAGGCGGTGTTACTTTCACGGAGCTTTTGCAGGCAATTCGGGAAGTATGCGGCGGCCTGCACATTGTGGGCTGCGATGTAAACGAATTAAATCCCATGCTGGACAACAGCGGGGCTTCCACAGCGGTGGCATGCAAGGAATTCCTGCTGGCGCTGCTTAGTAAAAACAGAAAAGGAGAGTAAAAATGGGTAAAGTTTTAGTAATCGGCTGCGGCGGCGTAGCGGGCGTCGCTATTCAGAAATGTGCACAGAATGACACGGTGTTTGACGAAATCGTCATCGCCTCCCGTACCGTAAGCAAGTGCGATGCACTGGCGAAAAAATTAAAAGGAAAGACAAAAGCGGTTGTTTCCACGGCACAGGTGGATGCGGACAATGTGGAGGAGCTGGTGGCTCTGATTAACCGGGTGAATCCGGACATTGTGCTGAATTTAGCGCTTCCTTACCAGGATTTAACCATCATGGATGCCTGTCTGAAGACCGGCGTGGACTATGTGGACACCGCCAACTACGAAGCAGAGGATACCAATGACCCTGCGTGGCGTAAAATTTACGAGGAACGCTGCAAGGAAAAAGGCTTTACGGCTTATTTCGACTATTCCTGGCAGTGGGCATACCGAAAGAAATTTGAAGAAGCGGGCATTACCGGTCTTTTGGGCACCGGCTTTGACCCCGGTGTAACCAGCGTATTTTCCGCTTATGCCTTAAAGCATTATTTTGACGAAATCCACTACATCGACATTTTGGACTGCAACGGCGGCGACCATGGCTATCCCTTTGCCACAAACTTTAACCCGGAAATCAATCTCCGCGAGGTTTCCGCAAACGGTTCTTACTGGGAAAACGGCCACTGGGTGGAAACCGAGCCCATGGAAATCAAGAGAGAGTACAATTTTGACGGCGTGGGAATGAAGGATATGTATTTACTGCATCACGAAGAAATTGAGTCTTTGGCGGAAAACATTCCCGGCGTAAAGAGAATTCGTTTCTTTATGACCTTCGGACAGAGCTACCTTACCCATATGAAGTGTCTGGAAAATGTGGGCATGCTGCGCACGGACCCGGTGATGTACGAAGGAAGGGAAATCGTACCCATCCAGTTTTTGAAGGCGCTGCTGCCCGACCCGGCATCCCTGGGACCCCGTACCGTAGGAAAAACCAATATCGGCTGTATTTTCACCGGCGTGAAGGACGGTGTGGAGAAATCCATTTATATTTACAATGTGTGCGACCATCAGGAATGCTATAAGGAAGTGGGTTCCCAGGCGATTTCCTACACCACCGGCGTGCCCGCCATGATTGGCACCATGATGGTACTTACGGGACAGTGGAAAAAGCCCGGCGTGTTCAATGTGGAAGAATTTGACCCCGACCCTTACATGGAAGCCCTGAACAAGTGGGGACTTCCCTGGGTAGTGGATGAAAATCCGGTGCTGGTACCATGATGAGGGAATTACAGACTCCCTGCTATGTGATTGACATGGACAGGCTGAAGGAAAATTTAGAAATATTAAAGGGTGTATCCGACCGGACCGGCTGCCGCATTCTTTTAGCACAGAAGGCCTTCAGCGCTTACCGGACATATCCTCTTATCGGCAGCTATCTGGCAGGAGCCCCCGCCAGCGGGCTTTACGAGGCAAAGCTCTGCAAAGAAGAGATGCCAAAGCACATGGAAAACCATATTTTTTCTCCGGCATTTCAGGAAAAGGACTTTGCCGAAATCTGTGAAATCTGCGACCACATTGTCTTTAACTCGGTAAAGCAGTTGAAAAAATTCGGAGAGAGGGCAAAGATGGCGGGGCTGCAGGTGGGACTTCGCATCAATCCGGAGAAATCCACCCAGGAAGGGCATGCCATTTATGACCCCTGCGCACCCGGCAGCCGACTGGGAGTGACGCTTGCCGAATGGCAGCAGGCGTATGAACAGGAGCCGGTACTTTTAAGCCTTCCGGACGGTTTCCATTTCCATACCCTCTGTGAGCAGAATGCGGATGCCCTGCTTGTGACACTGAAAGCGGTGGAAGAAAAATTCGGACCCTATCTTGCCGGTAAAAAATGGATAAATTTCGGAGGCGGTCACCATATTACCAGAAGTGATTATGATGTGCCGGCGCTGGAAGGCGCCATACGGCATATGCAGGAAAAATACGGTCTGCTGGTATATTTAGAGCCGGGCGAGGCGGTGGCGCTGAATGCCGGTTACCTGTATACGACAGTTCTGGAGGTGCAGGAGAAATCTGCCGCCAAAACGGCATGTGCAGCGCCGCCTGCCGATAAACCCGGCGGTATGGATGCGGGCAGCAAGGATACAGGCAGAATGGACATCGTCATTTTAGATACCTCCGCTGCCTGCCATATGCCGGATGTGCTGGAAATGCCCTACCGCCCGCCCCTTAGGGAAAGCGGGGAAGAGGGCGAAAAGGCATTTACTTACCGCCTTGCGGGTCCGACCTGTTTAGCCGGGGATGTCATCGGCACCTATTCCTTTGACCGGAAGCTGCAGGAAGGCGACAGGCTTGTATTTGAGGACATGGCAATTTATTCCATGGTAAAGAACAATACCTTTAACGGAATGCCCCTGCCCTCTGTTTATTTGAAAGAGGGAGACCGATATACTTTATGGAAATCCTTTACCTATGAAGATTTTAAAAGCCGGCTTTAACCGGACGGAAAACGGGTATGGAAGCAGGAACAAAAAGAATTGGCAAAAAAGAATTGGCAGATTGCAGAAAGGTTGAAAATATGGCGGAGAAAAAATTGGTGGCGCTGACATTCGACGACGGCCCCTCCGTAGGTACTACGGACAAGGTGCTGGATGTTTTAAAAGAAAACGATATTGTGGCAAGCTTCTTTTTAATCGGACAGAAGATTACGGAGGAGTCGGCCTATCTGGTGAAACGTGCCTACGATATGGGCTGCACCATGGAAAATCACTCTAAGACCCATCCGGGCATGACGGGGCTTTCGGATGAGGAGATTTTAGAGGAAATTTCCTATACAACGAATAAAATAGAGGAAATCACGGGAGAAAAGCCCGCTTTTTTCCGTCCGCCTTATATCGACTGTGACCAGAGACTGTTCGACCTGGTGGATCTGGGTTTTATCTGTGGCTACGGCTGTGGGGAGTGGGTGGCGGGGGGGGGGGGGGAAGGAAAGAGCCCTGCCTCCCGGAGGTCGGCGCCGAAGAAAGAACCCGCCGTATTTTAGAGCAGGCGCATCCCGGTTTCATTATTCTGGTGCACGACATGGAGGGGAATACCCAGACCGTCGAAGCCATAAAGAAAATAATCCCCGCCCTCAAAGCGCAGGGATATGAATTCGTAACCATCCGGGACCTGTTTGCAAAGAGCGGAAAGATACCGGAAAGAAACACATTATATATGGAAGTAACACCTTAAAGATTGGCAAAAATGCACAAAAACTCCCTTTGCTTATTTGTGAAAATGTGAGAATTGCATAAGGGGTGTTGACATGGCATTGGCAAAAGAGTATAGTGAAATTATCAAATGAATGAAAAACTTGACAGGTTGTTACTTTAAGTAGGCAAAACTGTATTGTGCTTGTAGATGAATTGGATTTATGAGTATGATGCAGTTATTTTTTTACAGAGGTTTATGTTTTATGAAAGTGCTTAACGTAATTAACAATAACGTTGTCAGTTCATTAGATGAGAAAAACCGCGAAATAGTTGTTATGGGGAAGGGGATTGGCTTTCATAAAAAGCCCGGTGAAGAAATAGCGGATACCCAGGTGGAAAAGGTATTCCGGCTGCCTGACGAAACACACGACCGGTTTATGAAGCTTGTACAGGATATTTCCTACACTCATATGAAGCTGACCAGTGACATCATTGATTACGCCTGTGAGCATGTAGGCAGGAAGCTTCGCAAGAGCATCTACGTGACACTGACCGACCATCTGGATTTTGCTATCCAGAGGGAAGAACAGGGAATGGTATTCCAGAACGCACTTCTTTGGGAAGTGAAGGAATACTATGTAAAGGAATATGAAGTCGGAAAGATGGCGCAGAAGCTTGTAAAAGAGCGGGAGGGAGTTGCACTTTCCGATGATGAAGCCGCTTTTATTGCCCTGCATATCATCAATGCGGAAGAAGATACCGACGAAAAAAAGGATGTGAAGTTCTTAAATTTAACCCGGGATATTCTTACCATAGTACAGGATGACCTGGAGCTGGATTTTAAGGACGAAAGCATTGATTACAGACGTTTTATGACGCACCTGAAATTTTTTATCCAGAGAGCTGTGAAAAAGGATTACAGCTACGGAGACGACACAGCGGACGTTTACAATGAGCTGGTAAAGAAATGTCCCGGGGAATATGCCTGTGCGGCGGATATTAAAAAATACGTCAAAGACAAATTAGATTATGAAGCATCGGAAGAAGAGCTTATCTATCTGACCGTACACCTGCACCGGTTGACAAAATGCAGCAAAAAACAGTCGGAGCAGGAAAATTAAATATTCAATCTTTAAGGGATTGTTACGTTGATTCGGCAAAACCCGGACAGAGGAAACCTTGTGCAAGAAAAGGAATGACTTTGTCCGGGCTTTTTTATAAAAATAACAAGAACAAATAAATGGGGATGAGCCAGTATCCCCGTCACAACAAAGGAGGATAACCTATGTACTACAAAGAAAACCCTAAGTTTCCCGAAGGCTTTATGTGGGGCGCATCCAGCGCAGCCTGGCAGGTAGAAGGTGGTGTTGCCGATGGCGGCAGAACCCCTGCCATGATTGACTTAAACAGCAAAAAGAAAAAACCGTATGCAGACGACTCCATCTGTGCAGACCATTATCACAGATACAAGGAAGACGTGGCACTGATGGCAGAATGCGGATTTTCTTCATACCGCTTCTCCATTTCCTGGTCCCGTATCATTCCCCATTCCGACGGAAAGGTAAATCCGGAAGGCATTGCTTTCTACAATGATTTGATTAACGAACTCATTAAGAACGGCATTACTCCCATCATTACCCTGTATCATTACGATTTACCGGTGTGGGTATTTGAAGAGCTGGGCGGCTGGAAGAGCAGAAAGACCATTGATGCCTTTGACCACTATGTAAGGACCTGTTTTGAAAATTTCGGCGACAGAGTAAAATACTGGCTTTCCATCAATGAACAGAATATGCAGATTGTTTACGGACACTGGCTCGGCACCGATGCCGGATGCACCGACTGGGAAAAGGAACAGTGGGATATCAACCACATCATGAACCTTTGTCATGCAAAAGCTGTTATTGCCTGCCACGAAATGGTGGAAGGAGGTAAAATCGGTCCCGTTCCCGGATATGTTCCCATTTATCCCAAGACCTGCAACCCGGCAGACCAGATTGCAGCCATGAATGCGGAGGAACTGACCGAGAAAATCTGGAACGATACCTATGTTTACGGCGAATACAGCAACTTCGTAAAGAGATACTGGAAGGAAAAGGATATTCATCCCGATATCCGCCCCGAAGACTTAGAACTTATGAAGAAAGCAAAGATTGACTTCATTGCCGTGAACTGCTACAGAAGCAACACCGCCCATGATGCAAAACCGGGCACCGAGAGACTGGAATACGAATTGAACAAATTCGGCAACAAGGGTGACATCCAGTTCCCGAACTACCCCGGAGAATTTGCTCTCTGCGCAAACCCTTATGTAGAATATACCGACTGGGACTGGGAGATCGACCCTTCCGCAATGCGTTACTCCTTAAGATACTTATGGGATCATTACAGACTTCCCATGATGATTACCGAAAACGGCTTCGGTGCAAACGAAACCAAGGGAGAGGACGGACAGGTGCATGACGAAGCACGTATCAACTTCTTAAGAGACCAGATTTACAATGTGGGACTGGCAATCGAAGACGGATGCGAAGTCATTGCTTACAATCCCTGGTCCTTCACCGACCTGCTTTCCACCGGCAACGGTATCAAGAAACGTTACGGTCTGGTTTATATTGACACCACAGATGAAGAGTTAGTGAACTGTACCGATGTATCCAAGCTCAGCATGAAGCGTATCAGAAAGGATTCCTTCTACTGGTATTCCAAACTCATTAAGAGCAATGGTACTGACTGGGGCAAGGATATGAAACAGGAATAAGGAGGGAGAACATGGGACTTTTTACTAAAAAGAAACTTCCTGCATGGAACCCGGGAACCTTAGGCTCCATTACCCAGGGAAAAGTAATGCCGGTAACAGAAGTAAAGGATGAGGTGTTTTCCCAGAAAATGCTGGGAGACGGTGTGGCATTTCTTTCGGAGGACGGCGTTGTGGTTTCCCCCTGTGACGGAACCGTAACCGCATTTTTCCATACCAATCATGCGATTGGACTGACAACCCAGGACGGTGCGGAGGTATTGATTCACATCGGTTTGGATACCGTTAAGGAAGGCGGCAGGGGATTTAAGGGCCATGTCAAGGAAGGCGATGCCGTAAAGAGAGGCCAGAAGCTGATTACCTTTGATAAAGAGGTGCTGGAAGAAAAAGGCTACGACCTGTCCATTCCCATGATTATCTCCAATATAGATGCCGTGGAAAACATCAAGGCACTGATGGACGGAACGGTTACGACCGAAGATGATGTGCTGGCCTACAGTCCGGTGCAGGAGTAAAAAATGGCAGATGAAAAAGTTCTTTTCTTTGATATCGACGGAACGCTGGTGAATTTTGACACCACGATTCCGACCTCCACAATTACAGCCCTACGTCTGGCAAGGGAGAATGGGCATAAGCTCATTCTCTGCACCGGGCGAAGCTTAGGGCAGCTGCAGGGAACTATAAAGGAGCTTTCCTTTGACGGCGGGGTGCTGGCGGCGGGAGCGTACGTCCGGTATCAGGATCAGGTAATAGATGCAACCACAATTCCCGGAGAAAAGCTTCGGAATATCTGGTCTTTTATAGACGAAGAGAAGCTTCCGTACATCGTACAGTGCGTGGACCATACGGCTACGGAAAGAAGTGTAAAAGCACATCTTTTCGATGTAATGGAGCATAAGTACGAGGTGGATGAAAAACAGTTTAGTACGGTATTCGCCAATATGGAGTTTGTGGAAAGCAAGGACGATTTTTCTCATGTGGAAAAGGTTCTTTACTACGATACCTCCTATACAGTGGAGGAAATTCGTAAAAAATTAGGAAGTCAGTTCGATGTAGTGCCCATGAGCTTTATGAAGGACGGCACCTCCAGCGGGGAAATTACCCAGGCAGGCATCAACAAGGCCTATGGTATGGAAAAGCTTCTGACATATCTCGGCAAAACAAGGGAAGATGCCATCGCCTTCGGGGACGGTCCCAATGATTTGGAAATGCTTTCCTACGCAGGTATCGGCGTGGCAATGGGAAATGCCGATGATAGCGTTAAGGAAAAAGCGGACATGGTAACGGCAAGGATTGACGAAGACGGAATCTTTTTGGCTTTACGAAAGCTTAAAATTATAGATTAACAAAGGAGGACAAAGCTATGGCAAAAAAAGATTATGCAGCAATGGCTGACGGCGTGATTAAGGCAGTCGGCGGAGAAGGCAACATTGCAAACGTAACACACTGTATGACACGTCTGCGTCTGCAGCTTGTGGACAACAGCAAATTAAATGAGGAGGAGGCAAAGAAGGTTCCCGGAGTGATGAACCTGATTGTGCAGAACGGAGAGTACCAGTTCGTCATCGGACAGGATGTTCCCAGTCTGTATGAAGAGATGGTAAAACACGACGGTATTAAGGCCGGCGGCAGAGTAGATGATATTGAAGCCGCAAAGTCCGACAACAAGAAAAAAGGCAAGATTATAGATGCCATTTTCTCCTTTATCGGCGGTACATTTTCACCCTGTATTCCGGTACTGGTTGCCGGAGGTCTTACCGGTGCCGTGCTGACACTGCTTACCAATTTCTGCGGTGTAACAGCAGATTCCGGTACCTATCAGGTATTCTATGCCATTAACTAGGCAGCATTCTATTTCCTGCCGATTTTCGTAGGTTTTGCGGCAGCAAGCAGATTGAAATGTAACGGTTACTTAGGTGCATTCCTGGCAGCCATTCTTCTTTACAGCGGTATCAACGGCGTAGAGGGACTGGATTTCTTCGGCTTAAAGATTCAGGCAATTTCTTATAATGCCAATATCTTCCCGATTATCTTGGGCGTGTTGTTTATGTCTGTGATTTATAAGTTTTTACAGAAGCATATGCCGGTTTACTTAAAAACCATTGTGGTACCTTTGCTTACCATGCTGATTACCGTTCCCGTAACACTTCTGATTTTAGGACCTATCGGCAATACCGTAGGTACCTGGTTATGTGATGGCTTACTGGCTCTGTACCGTACCGTTCCCGCTCTTTCCGTAGCAATCGTCGGCGCAGGTACCTGCTGGTTAGTATTCTTCGGTATGAACAATGCGACTTATGTTCCTCTGTTCTTGCTGATGGCTGAACTTGGAAGCGACCCTCTGATTTGTACCGGTATGGCTCCCGCAAACGTGGCAGTCGGCGGTGCATGTCTGGCAGCAGCCTTGATTGCTAAGAATGTGGAAGAAAAATCCGTTGCAGCCGGTGCCGGAATCACAGCTATGTGCGGTATCACAGAACCCGGCGTATACGGTGTCCTGTTTGTTAAGAAGTACCCCTTGATCGGCGCTATGATCGGCGGCGGTATCGGTGGCTTCATTGCCGGTTTACTCGGTATGACCCAGTATGTGGTTTCCACTCCCGGTTTCATTTCCTTCGCAGCATACATTACTCCTGCGGAACAGGGCGGTGGTTTCAGAAACTTCATTATCGCAATGGCAGTTATGGTAATCGCAGTGATTATTTCCTTCGTTTCTACCTATCTGCTCGGTAAAAGACAGCTGGCAAAAGAAGCTAAGGCTGCAAAATAATTAAGTCCGGCGCTTCCCTTGGGAGGCGGCGCACTTTATACAAAACGTATAAAGGAAAAGGACGCTTCGGGCGACTATACCGGCGAAAGACTGTACATAAGAAATGATGACGGCACATCTGAGGAATTCATGGACTATGGCTTCGAAACCATAGAGAGCGCGGAGTTTTCTCCCGATGGAAGAAAGCTTGCGCTGCTTGAGCGGGCGGCGGAAGCTACCAACCTTTACATAATAGACGTGGAGGCCGAGGAGGTGCTGACCGACCTTACAGATGTGGGCTTTGGCGACTCGGTAAGCGCCTATACGTGGGACGATATAGGAACTACGATTTACGCCGTAAGCGGCACGGATTCCATGACCATACATCAGTACGACTTTGACGTACCCGATGAGAGCAAGCGCCATTCCATAGTGGAAAAGAACGGCGCGGATGAGGGCAGCATAGCCTTTGCAGACGGGCGCATATACTTCGTACAGGGTGACATGGAGAACGGCGATATGATATACAGGGTAAAGTGCGACGGCGGTGTGCGCAGGCAGTTCACCTACGGAAGCCTGTTTGCTCTTTCCGGCAATAAGGAATATATGGCTATAAACGCGGAGAGCGGGGCTGCGGCATCCAGCACAGGCAGCGAAAAGCTCAGGATATACGAAATGGATTCAGGCAACAGCATACCTGTATCCAACGAGTTCGGCGCTCAGGAATTCGTATGGTCCAGGGACGGTTCGAGGCTGTATTACTTCGAGAACAGGCTGTCGGGTGACGAGGAGAACGCCGAGGAGGGCAGCTCCAATAACGATGAGTATCCGTATACGCTTTGGGTGTATGATCTGGTTGAGGGCAAGAACCGCAGAGTGGCGGATATGCCAACGACAGCCATATTCCCCCGCGATTCACCGGAGATACTGTATTTTAATTTCAACGACAGCGATACCATGGGCGAGAAGATAAGGGCCACGTATATCCTCGACGCCGGCCGTATCGCGTCGTAAATCAGAATATGGACATACAGGCGCGTTAGGTGTAGAATAATAAAGCCAAAAGGCAAAAAACAATTGAATAGTCAAAAGGCGCAGAGTAGGACGCCGCGCGTTGTTCCGAGGCAGAGCAGATAATTGCTTCGGACGCAGTGCTCCGGGGACGGGGAGTTGTCCCGGGGACGAAAAGCCAGATGGCTTACGGTGCGGCATCCGCATCCCGCTGCTGCATAAAGGAGAATTGCCTCCTCTATGTGGTGAAAACTATCAAAGGAGGTAAGTTCTATGGAAAAGACAAGGAACAGCGCAAACGTAGACCCAAGGACAAGACGGCTCGCTTTTTGCGCGCTGTTTACGGCGCTGGGCGTGGTGCTGGGAGGGCTGCTCAGCATACCGGCGATGCCGCTGGGCAGTTATACGCTGAAGATAGGCTTAGGCGTGCTGCCGGTAATAGTGACGGCGGTGCTGTATGCTCCGCTGTACGGCGGAACGGTAGGGGCGTTGACGGATCTTTTGCCGGCTCTGATATTCCCCAAAGGGGCCTATATGCCGTGGTTCACAGTAATAGGGGCGCTTTTCGGGGTGATCCCCGGTATGTTCTTCGTAAAGGGCCAGAAGCCTACGCTGAAGCGCATATTCGTAGCTGTGTTTTCAGGACAGATGGTTTGCAGTGTGGTGCTCAATACGCTGCTGCTCATGTGGCTCTACGGGTCTCCGTGGCAGATCGTATATGCGAGGTTAATAAATCAGGCGGTGATGATACCGCTGTATACCGCCCTCGTGTATTACGTGGTAAAGCTTATGGATAAGTGTGGGATTATATAAACCCGGATAAATGTGCATACTTTTCCGTATATGGAAAATACATATACGGAGGATAAGACAATATGCTTCTGGGCTTGCGGGAAAAGAAAAGGGAACAGGGCAAAACAGAGGATATACGCCGTGCCATGGAACAGTGGCAGGAGGCCGAAAGGTACTTCAAGAGCGTATCCGATACCGACCTTGTGGATTACGCGGTTTTCGAGATGGAGGCTGCGAGAAGGAAATACATGCTGCTCCTCAAGCGCTATGCAGAGGAGCGCAAATACGGGGAGTAGAAAGAGATAATGCCGGAAACGCTCATCATGTTTGGAATAGGTATACTTATGGTGTGGGTCATATGCAAGATCTTCGCATGGCCCCTCAAGATACTTCTCAAGCTGGTGATAAACGCCGTTATGGGCGCTATCGTGCTGCTGGTAATAAACATAATCGGCAGCGCGGTAGGCTTTACGCTGCCCATACCCGCCCTTACGGCGCTGCTGGTCGGGCTGCTCGGCGTGCCGGGCGTAGTGCTCATAGCGCTTTGGGTGCTTTTAATGTAGAATTGCAGAATTGCTTCCCCTGCTATGCAGGGGAAGCTTTTTGCGCATGGGAGTGCGAAGGATGGAAGATTATATCAAAGCATTGCGAAATATGGTAGACTCCTCCGGCCGCATAGTGTTCTTTGGCGGCGCGGGGGTGAGCACGGAATCCGGAATACCGGATTTTCGCAGCGAAAACGGCATATACGACGCTATACGCCGCTTCGGCGAACGTCCCGAGACGCTGCTGAGCCATCGCTTCTTCCTGGAGCACACCGAGCGCTTCTTCCAGTATTACAGAAGCGCGCTGCTTGTGACAGACGTACAGCCTAATGCCGCTCATCTGGCCCTTGCCCAGCTGGAGCGCGAGGGCAAGCTTACAGCGGTGGTTACCCAGAATATCGACGGCCTGCACACCAGGGCCGGCAGCAAAAACGTATATGAGCTCCACGGCAGCATATACAGAAACCACTGCATGAATTGCGGCAAATTCTATTCCGCCGAGGATATAATGGATATGGATACCGTGCCGAGATGCAGCTGGGGGGGGGGGTGATAAAGCCGGACGTAGTGCTTTATGAGGAAGGCCTGGATGGCGATGTGCTTCAGGGCGCCGTAACTCACATAATGCGGGCGGATATGCTCATAGTTGGCGGCACGTCGCTGGCTGTTTACCCGGCTGCAGGGCTTATTGACTATTACCGCGGGAACAGGCTGGTGCTCATAAATAAGAGTGAAACGCCTTATGACAAAAGGGCGGATCTGGTCATACACGAGTCCATAGGCCGTGTGCTGTCGGAAACGGTAAAATTTAAATAAACAAATCTGTTCAGAGGAAGGAGCTTATATCAATGGCAAAGGCTACTACCGCCATTCTGCTTGCAGCAGGCGAGGGGAAAAGAATGGTGTCCAAAAAGCAGAAGGTAATGCATAACCTGTGCGGCAGGCCCATGCTGGGTTGGGTAATGCGCAGCGTTCAGCAGCATATCACGGAGAGACCCATAGTGGTGCTGGGCTTTGACGGGGAAAGCGTAAAGGATTATTTCGGCAAGGACTGCACCTACGCTTATCAGCAGAACGTGCCGGGCAACAGGGTGGATGCCCTCAGGGCCGGCATGAGCGCGGTAAACGCGGATACCGGCTATGTGCTGGTGATGGCGGGAAATATGCCTCTTATAACCGACCGCACTGTGGCGGCGCTGGGGGAGGCCGCCAAGGGGTTTTCAGCCTCCAGACTCATATGCTTTTCGGACGACGAGGATACGCTGATATCCCCGGCGTACTGCTTTGAAATAAGCGTGCTGAGAGAGTGCCTTAAGATGGACGCGAGCGATATAGAGAGCTACGTATCCTGCCTCCGAAAGAAGAACATGGCGGTGGTGGATGTGTACGCACCTTATATAGAGGGCATGGAGATAGCAGACAGGGAGGATCTGTGGTGCTGCAACGCTATACTGCGCAGAGAGATAAACGCTTCCCTCATGCGCAAGGGCGTCACATTTATAGATCCCGAATCGGCATATATCGACGCCGATGTTCGAATAGGCATGGACACGGTCATATACCCAGACGTATACATGAGCGGCAGGACTGTCATAGGCGAAGGCTGCAGGATATACAATGGCTGCCGCTTTGATAATACCGTGGTAGGCGATAATTGCGATATGCAGGCCGTTGTGGCCATAGATGCCGTAGTGGACGACGGCGCCAGGGTAGGCCCCTATGTAAGGCTCAGGCCCAATACGCACATAGGCAAAAACTGCAAGATAGGCAACTTCGTCGAAATAAAGAACTCAACCATAGGCGAAAAGACTTCCGTGGCACACCTTACCTACGTGGGCGATTCCGACGTGGGCAGCCACGTGAACATGGGCTGCGGTACGGTGTTCGTAAATTATGATGGTTTTGAAAAGCACCGCTGCAAGGTGGGCGATAACGTATTTCTTGGTTGCCAGACAGCGCTGGTTGCGCCGGTCACCGTAGGGGACGACGTATATACCGCCGCAGGATCGGTCATAACCGAGGATATACCTGCCGGCACTCTCGCCATTGCACGCACCCGCCAGGAAAACAAGGAGGGCTGGGTAGCTAAATACAGGGCGATCAAGAAAAAAGAAAAATAAAAGAATTTCTTGACAGGACATGGGGATTTGTGCTTTCATACATGAGGAACAAAAATAAATATAAAACGGGAGAAACAAAATGAGCCTTTACAGCGAATGGCAGGGAATCTGCGACCAGGTACAGGAGCAGGAGCCCGGCGTTGCGAGAAAATTCTGGAAGGAATATGGCAATAATCGAAATAAAAAAATAGAAAGAGACGAAGAAAATGTATGATAATTGGGAAGACTTAGAAAAAAGTATTTTAGAATGTAAAAAATGCAGATTATGCACAAATAGAACCAATATTGTATTTGGACAAGGAAATAAAAAGGCTAGGTTAATGTTTATTGGAGAAGGACCAGGGGCAGATGAAGATAAGCAAGGAATTCCATTTGTTGGAAAAGCGGGGCAACTTATGAATAATGCGTTTCAAGCATTAGAGATTAATAGAGAAGATGTATATATAGCTAATATAGTAAAGTGTAGACCACCATCAAATAGAGTACCAGAAGATGATGAAGCACAAACGTGTTTAAATTATTTAAGAAATCAAGTAATACTAATAAAACCAAAAATTATAGTGTTATTAGGAAGTACAGCATTAAAGAATATATTAGGAAAAGAGTATGGAATAACTGCGGTACGTGGAAATTGGATGGAGAAAAACGGCATTAAATATATGCCAACATGGCATCCGGCAGCTCTATTAAGAGATGAAAACAAAAAAATAGAATTTTGGCAAGATTTAAAAGAAGCTAAAAAATATATAGACAATAATATAGACTGGGAAGGGAAGAATTAAAAAATGGGAGCTGAATTAAAAGAAAAGGTAGAACAATGTTTGAACTGTAAAGTAAAACCATGTACTAAAGGTTGTCCATTAGAAAATAATATACCAGCCTTTATAGAAAAAGTAAAACAAGACAAGCTTGAAGAAGCATATGAAATACTTTCAGAAACAACTGTATTGCCAGCAATATGTGGAAGAATTTGTCCACATTATAAGCAATGTATGGGGAAATGTGTTCGCGGAATAAAGGGACAACCTGTAAATATAGGCGATATAGAAAAATACATAGGAGATATGTCAATTAAAAATAATTACAAACTTCCTAACTGTGAACAAGAAAGAAATGAAAAAATCGCAATAATTGGAAGCGGACCTGCAGGCCTTACATGTGCAGCGTTTTTAAGAAGAAACGGATTTAAAGTTACAATATATGAAAAATATAGTCAATTAGGTGGAATTTTAAGAAATGGTATTCCCAATTTTAGACTTGACAAAAGTATATTAGACAATACAATTCAAAAAATATTAGATCTAGGTATAGAAACAAAATGTGGAATGGAACTTGGAAAAAATCTTGACTTGAATGAATTGCAAAAAGAGTATAATGCAATATTTTTAGCAATAGGCGCAAACATCACTAAAAAAATGGAAATAAAAGGGGAAGAATTAACAGGAGTATATGGAGGAAATGAATTATTAGAATTAAATAACCACCCTACATATGTTGGAAAAAAAATTGCTGTAGTTGGGGGTGGCAATGTTGCCATAGACTGTGCAAGAACAATTAATAAATTGGGAGCCAAAAGTGTAACTATAATATATAGAAGAGAAGAAGAGCAAATGCCGGCAGAAAAAAAAGAGATAGAAGATGCAAAAAAAGAAGGAGTTAGTTTCTTATTTAAACACAATATTACTCAAATAATAGGTAATGAAAAAGTAGAAAAAATAGAGTGCATAAAAACAGAACTTGTGCAAAAAGAAGGAGAAACAAGAAAATCACCAGTAGAAATTGAAGGCAGTAATTACACAATTGATATGGACTATGTTGTAATGGCATTGGGGTCAAAAACAGAAATAAATGTTGTAAAAAACCTAGGACTAGAGCTGACACAAGAAAAATATGTTAAAATAAATGATAAGAAACAAACATCTAACGAGAAAGTATTTGCAGGTGGAGATTTAGTAGGAGAAAAATCAACTGTAGCATGGGCAGCAAGAAGTGGAAGAGAAGCGGCAGAAAGTATGGGTCAATTTTTAAAGGGCTAAAATATTAACTGATAACAATTACAATAGAGAAAAGTGAAAAATACTTGAAAATTATGTAAATATGAGATATAATATAAGTGTCAACAGGCAAAAGAGGAGTTGTTATATAATATGTGCATAGAAAGGAAAAACATGAAAATAAGCAAAAAAAACAAACACTTTCCAATGCCAAAGGACCTATGGCGGGAAGCTCAGTGGCAACTGCTGATTGAGATAGTGGTAACTATCCTTTCAGATGTAGCAACATTTACAATACAACTGTCAAAATCCCAGATGCAGTTGGGAAGAGTAACAGTTGCATTGACAATTTTGCTACTGTACTATGTAAGTGATGTTTTCTTTACTGCATTGTCAAATGTGCAGAATGAAAAAGATCTTATCATTGAAGAGAGAGGAAAGATAGAAGCCGCCGAAATTGTAACTAAGCTTGCAATGAAGGTGCAAGGCAAAGTTTGGGATGGCAACGAAAGAATGTCTCACAGGGTAGTGATACAAAGTCTAAAAGAATATGTATTTGGAGAATGGAGAATGAGAATTGATGCTCCAAAGAAGATTTTTGACATTGTATCAGCAATCTACATCTGCATCGGATTTTGGATTGCTAGTCGAGAGGAAATCCAAGGCTTTAAGCTTTTCCCAGCAGTGGTGCTAATTGCATTAATCTGCAAGTGCCTTTTTTCCGCATATCGATTAAAAAAGCGGAAAGAAGTTCGAAAGAAACTAAAAGATATTTCTTTTGAAGAAAGGGAGATTGCTAACGACATTAATAATATACAGCCAGTTAATGATATACATATTAACTGGATGGTAGCAAGATATGTTGATTTTTTAAGCAAATCCTTTTTGATAAAGAAACAACTTAAGCGGAAGATTAACAGCATGGAACTGTTAAACAGTCTATTGGGTGTGATGATAATAGTGTTTATACTATTTTTTTCCATTAAAGATGTGGAAAAAAGTAATATTGATGCTACATTGATATTGTCAATAATGTCAATGGTTACAATTTATAATAAAGTCATATCCAAATTCAATAGGATATTGCGTGGAGTTGAGGATTGGAAAAACCAGCTCGAGGAACAAAGAAAGTATAATGATGAAGTTACGAAAATAATGGAAGTGGCATCATCATTAGAAAACGAGCAGGCAAAACCCAAAAGAGACATAGTTATAAGGCCATTTAAGGTTGAATATCCCAGAAAAGATGAAACTAGACCATTTACTCTTTCCTTGGATACATGCCTAGATATTCCGAATTCCTCAGTGGTAATGCTTGAGGGAGCAACTGGCTCTGGAAAAACAACTTTCATGAAATTTGTTACAGGAATGTTACGGATTGATGGATGCGAAAATCCTGTAATACCTAAGGCTGTTGAGCTTGGACAAGGCTCAAAACTTGGAAGTGGCAATATCCTGTCTGAGGTTACATGGGATAAAGTTGACGAGGGGAAGCTTATTCAAATACTGAAAGGGTTGCATCTCTACGAAGAAATTCAAGAGAATGCAGAAGATGTAATATCATATCTGGGGGAAACCACATATGATAACTATTCTTCGGGACAACAGCAAAGACTCCTAATTACGAGATTGTTATATAATCTCGAAGAAAATATAGGGGTTGTTGGAATTGATGAAATGACAAACAACCTGAACGATGAAATTGCAGTACAGACAATGCAATATATATTGCAGTATTGCGAAGGAAGAACAGTTATTATATCTACTCACCAGGTAGATATAATGAAAAAATTTGCAGACATAGAAATAAAGTTTGCAAATGGTAAATGCCATATTATTAACTAAACAAACCC
>ERZ780100.392-NODE-392-length-21167-cov-1.987353_pt1 | contig 21167 bp, 15 predicted proteins | sample MGYA00511573_ERZ780100 | MGnify/ENA primary metagenome ERZ780100 (study PRJEB29588, sample SAMEA2161876) | human gut metagenome | biome: human gut; feature: human-associated habitat; material: faeces | place: Denmark | collected 2008/2010 ...
ATCCCGATACCGTAAGGATTTATCCTACGGTCATTATGAAAGATACAAAGCTTGCCGAACTTTATCTTAACGGAGAATACACACCGTATAGTCTTGAAAAGTCCGTCAATCTTTGTTCAAGGCTGATTGAACTTTTTGAAAAAAACAATATAAAAATTATCAGGCTCGGACTTCATAATTCCGACAGCCTTGTAAATAACAGCTACGGTGACAACTATCACCCGGCTTTTAAGGAATTGTGCGAAAATAAGCTTTTTTACGATAAGTTTATCGAAAAAGCAAAAGATTTTCCCGATTTGAATGAAATTAAAACGGTTGTTATCAATTCTAAATCTCTGTCAAAATTTCTCGGACAAAAGAGAAGTAATGTAAACAAATTGAATGAAATCGGATATAATTTTTCGGTTTGTTTTGACGATACTTTGCAGAAATATGAATTATATTTAAAATAGGAGCTTGCTGATGCGATTAAAGTCTTTGGAAATTCAAGGTTTCAAGACCTTTCCCGATAAAACTAAATTATCTTTTGAACAGGGAATCACCTCGGTTGTCGGTCCTAACGGTTCAGGCAAAAGTAACATCAGTGATGCTATCCGCTGGGTTCTCGGTGAACAGTCCCCGAAGAGCCTTCGTTGTGCTAAAATGGAAGATGTTGTCTTTAACGGAACAGATAAGCGTAAAAGACAGGGCTATGCCGAAGTTACTCTGAATATCGACAACAAAGACCGTGCTCTTGATTTTAACGGTGATGACATAGCCGTTACAAGAAGATACTACAGAAGCGGCGAAAGCGAATATCTTATCAATAAAGCGGCTGTTCGTCTTAAAGACATCAACGAACTCTTTATGGACACAGGCCTCGGTCGTGACGGCTATTCAATGATCGGTCAGGGTAAGATTGACAGCATTGTTTCATCAAAAGGTGAGGACAGACGAGAGATTTTTGAAGAAGCTGCGGGTATTTCTCGCTACAGATACAGAAAAATTGATGCTGAGAGAAAGCTAAAAAGTACGGAAGACAACCTTTTAAGACTTCGTGATATTGTAACCGAACTTGAAGAAAGAGTCGGTCCTCTTGAAAAGCAGTCTGAAAAAGCTCAAAAATTTCTTGAATATTCCGAAGAAAAAAGAGGTCTTGAAATTGCACTTTGGCTTTTAACTCTTGACCGTTCACAAAATGAATTAAAGGTTCAGGATGAGAAAATTTCAATTGCAAAATCTCAATATGATGACGCAGAAACTGCACTTGAACAAATTCAGACCGAAAGTGAAGAAATTTACATAAGAAACGGTGAGTATTCTTCTAAAATAGAAAATATCAGAACCGAAATCACGGATATTGAATCGCAGATTTCAGAGAAGCGTTCTCTTGTGTCTGTTGCGGAGAATGATATTCTGCATAACAATGAAAATATTGACAGAATAAAAAATGATATTGCACAGTTTGATGTCAATGCGGATGAACTTGTAAAAAGAATTGCCGATAAGGAAAAAGAAATTTCGGAACTTGACGCTGATATAATCGCTAAAAAGAAAAAGTACAGTGAGCTTTCGGAACAGCTTAACGAAATTAATACGACTTCGGGTAAAAGCAGTGATGTTTTGCAGGAAATTACTGCCGAACTTTCTGTTCTTACTTCAAAGTCGGCTGATGCAAGAGTTACCGAGATGACTGCCGAAAGCACGGTTTCGGAACTTAATTCAAGAATAGAATCTTTAATTTCATCTAATGACGAAAAGAAAACGCAGTCTGAAGAACTTGCCGATATTTCAAAAGATTATGATAATAAAATCGGTGTTGCAGAAGAAAAAATTGAATCGCTGAAAAATACAATAGACGGTTTACAGCTTAAACTGTCTTCAAAAGAAAAGAAAAAAGACGAACTCCGTGAAGAAAGCAACAAACTTATGCTTGACGTCAAGGAACATATGAGAAAAATTTCATTCCTTGAAAATCTTGAGCGTAATCTTGAGGGCTTTTCAAAGAGCGTAAAAACAGTTGTCAATGCCCAAAGTCACGGTAAGGTTCACGGGATATGCGGCCCTGTTTCACGAGTAATTTCAGTTCCGAAAGAATACGGAGTTGCAATTGAAACGGCTCTCGGTTCGGCTATGCAGAACATTGTAACCGAAACCGATGAGGATGCAAAGCGGGCAATTAGATATCTTAAATCCGTTGACGGCGGTCGTGCAACATTTCTGCCGCTTAACACAATCAAGCCGAGAGAACTCCGTGAAAACGGTCTTGAAGATTGTTACGGATTTGTAGGGGTTGCCGCAAATCTTTGTTCATGCGATAATAAATACAACGGAATCCTCTATTCCTTACTCGGCAAAATTGTGATTGCAGAGGATTTGAACTGCGCAACAACAATTGCTAAGAAATATTCTTACAGATTTAAAATTGTAACTCTTGACGGTCAGGTCGTTAATGCCGGCGGTTCACTCACAGGCGGTTCGCTTAACAGAAACACAGGACTTCTCAGCAGAGCAAATGAGATTGAAGCACTTAAAAAGCAGACTGCAGTCCTTGAACAGAAATCAAAAGATGCCGAAAACAGAAGTATTGAAATTTCTCGTGAATATTCGGCGTTTGAGGCTCAGCTTCTCGGTTCAAGGGCAGATCTTTCAAATCTTCGACAAGACCTTGTAAGACTCGAGGCTGAAAAGAGAGCTTGTGACAATGAACTTGCCAATGCAGGTGCTTCTGTTGAAAATTCAATGAATGAAATTACAAATTGTCGTCGGAGAATTGAAACTCTTGAAAAAGATAAAAATTCCGCAAAGCAGCTCCTTGTTGAACTCAATAAGAAAATCCTTACTGCCGAAGAAAAGGTAAATGAACTTACGGGCAGCAGAGCAGAGCTTACAAAAAAGCGTGAAGAAATTTCTTTGCAGTTACAGAATCTGCGACTTGAAATTGTTTCTTCGCAAAAGGATATCGACGCTCTTAATTCGGATATTGTTTTTGCAAAATCAACAGGCAATGAAAACCTTGAAAGAAAAGCTGAACTAAATCAAGAGATTGAAAGAATCAAAAGTGTTATTCTTGAAAAGACAGAGCTTATAAATTGTACAAATGCAGAAATTGAAAAGTTGATTGCCAATCAGAATGAACGCTCAAAAGCTATTGAAAAAATCAATGCTGACAGAGAACAGCTTGAAAAACGCAGTGCCGAAATCAGAACGATTGAGCGTGATAAAACATCAGAGCGTGAAACCTCCGGCAGAGAGCTTGCCAGACTTGAAGAGAGAAAAATCAACATTCAGAAGCAGTATGATGATATTATCTCAAAGCTTTGGGAAGAATACGAACTGACAAGACGAGAGGCAGAAGATTGTGCTGTTGAAATTGATGACTCAAAACAGGCGCAAAGGCGACTTAACGAGCTTAAACAAAAAATCAGGTCTTTGGGAAATGTAAATGTATCCGCTATTGAAGAGTACAAAGAAGTTTCCGAGAGATATGAATTTATGAGCGCACAGGTAAATGATGTTGAGAAGTCAAAGAAAGAGATTGAAAAGCTTATTACTGACCTCACAAAGCAGATGAAGGAAGTGTTTGTGGAGAGCTTTGACCAAATTAACAAGAACTTTACCTACACCTTCAAAGAACTTTTCGGCGGCGGTACAGCGTCACTTTCGCTTGCGGATCCGGAAAATATTCTGACAAGCGGAATTGATATTCTTGTTCATCCGCCGGGTAAGATTGTTATAAATCTTGAGGCGTTGTCAGGCGGTGAAAAAGCGCTTGTTGCAATTGCACTTTATTTTGCTATAATGAAAGTGAGACCTGCTCCGTTCTGCGTAATGGACGAGATAGAGGCGGCTCTTGATGATGTAAATGTTTATCGTTTTGCCGCATATCTTCGCAGAATGACAGATAATACACAGTTTATTCTCATTACGCATCGCCGTGGTACAATGGAAGAAGCCGATGTGCTTTACGGTGTTACAATGCAGGATGAGGGCATTTCAAAATTACTCGAACTTCGTTCAACCGAAGTTGCGGAAAAACTCGGTATAGATTCAAAGTAATTATAAGGACAGTGATAATATGGGATTTTTCAAAAAGATTAAAGAGGGACTGAAAAAAACTCGTGATGCGGTTGTAGGTCAGATTGACTCAATGCTCAAATCTTTTACAAAAATTGACGATGAGCTTTTTGAAGAACTTGAAGAATTGCTCGTTATGGGCGATGTAGGTGTTCCTACAGCTGAAAAGATTTGTAAAGAACTCAGAGAAAGAGTAAAAAAGGAAGGTATAAAAGATCCGTCTGAAATTACTTCGCTTCTCAAAGAAATTATTGCCGATATGCTCAGAGGCGGTGAAGAACTTGATCTTGCAACATCTCCGTCAATTATTCTTGTAATCGGAGTGAATGGTGTAGGAAAGACAACTACAATCGGTAAACTTGCAAATGCACTTTCAAAAGAGGGTAAAAAAGTTATTCTTGCCGCAGCCGATACATTCAGAGCTGCCGCAATTGAACAGCTTGAAATCTGGGCAGACAGAAGCAAGTGCGAAATTATTAAGCAGAAAGAAGGCAGTGATCCTGCTGCTGTAATTTATGATGCAATTTCAGCCGCAAAGGCAAGACATGCAGATGTAATAATCTGTGATACTGCGGGCAGACTTCATAACAAAAAGCACCTTATGGATGAGCTTGCAAAAATCAACCGTGTAATTGACCGTGAGCTTCCGGATGCGTCAAAAGAAAAGCTTCTTGTTCTTGATGCGACAACAGGTCAGAATGCGGTTAATCAGGCTGAGCAGTTCAGACAGGCAACCGGAATTACGGGTATTGTTCTTACAAAGCTTGACGGCACTGCAAAAGGCGGTGTAGTTCTTGCAATTAAGGACGGTCTTGGCATCCCTGTTAAATATATCGGTGTAGGCGAGCAAATTGACGATTTACAGCCGTTTAATCCCGATGCTTTTGCAGACGCACTTTTCAGCATTAAGGAATGATGAATATGAAGTTTATAATTGCAAGCAACAACAAAAAGAAACTTGCCGAGCTTGAAAGAATACTTAATCCGCTCGGAATCAATGCGGTTACTCCGAAAGAAGAGGGAATAACTCTTGATGATGTAGAGGAGAACGGAACTACTTTTGCCGAAAACGCTTTTCTCAAAGCCAATGCGGCTTATTTAAAAACGGGACTTCCGGCTGTTGCCGATGATTCGGGTTTGTGTGTTGACGCTCTTGACGGCAGACCCGGCGTTTACACGGCTCGCTATGGCGGTGAAGGCTTGACAGATGAAGAAAGATACATTAAACTTCTTGATGAGATGAAAAATGTCGATGATGACAAGCGTTCTGCTCACTTCACTTCTTCAATCTGTTGCATCCTTCCCGACGGTTCAAAGATAACAGCTGAGGGTATTTGTGAAGGTAAAATTGGTTATGAGCCAATCGGCAAAGACGGATTTGGCTATGATCCGATTTTTATGTTTGGCGACAAGAGTTTTGCAGAGCTTTCAGCCGAAGAAAAGGATGCCGTAAGTCATCGAGGAAAGGCTTTGACAGAACTTAAAGCTAAACTTGAAAACTATTTCAAAAACAACTGATTTGAAAGGAATTAATATATGTTGAACAGCAAACAGAGAGCATTTCTCAGAGGACTTGCAAATCGTATTGATACAATTCTTATTGTTGGTAAGGGTGAAATTACGGATAATATCATCAAACAGGCAGACGATGCTCTTACGGCAAGAGAAATTATAAAAGGTAAGGTTCTTGAAAATAGTGCATATTCATCAAGAGAAGCTGCCGAAGCTATCGCAGAAAAATGTTCTGCGGATGTTGTTCAGGTAATCGGTTCAAAATTTGTACTTTACAGAAGAAACGATGATGAGCCTGTTATCGAGCTTCCAAAGGCAAAGAAGTAATTATGAAAACAGGTGTTTTCGGCGGAACTTTTAATCCTGTTCACAAAGGACACATAATGCTTGCCGAGTATTGTATGAACAGCGTTGGACTTGATCGTATTATTATGATACCTACGGCTGTTCCGCCGCACAAAATAAGCAAGAATCTTGCAAGCGAAAACGATCGCCTTAATATGTGTGAACTTGCGTGCAAGGGAAAGAAAAACTTTTCTGTGTCCGATATCGAAATTAAAAGACAGGGAAAAAGCTACACCTACGAAACTGTTACACAGCTAAAAGAAATTTATCCTGATGATCACTTATATACAATAATGGGTGCAGATATGTTTCTGACTCTGGATAGGTGGAAAAATCCCAAAATTATATTTGAAAAATCGTCAATAATAACAATTCCCCGTGATGATGAAAATAAGTCTGAACTTAAAAAATTCTACAAGAATGTTCTGAAACCTATGGGAGCAGATGCGGTCATTCTGCCAAATCCCGTAATAAGCGTATCGTCAACATTCATAAGGGATAACCTTGATGAATTTGATTTGATAAGCGGTATGCTTGATAAAAGTGTTTACGATTATATTATAAAAAATAATTTATATCGGAAGTGAGTGCTTTGAATATCTCTGATTACAAAAAAATAATCCGTGAAAGAATGGGCGATTACAGATTTAGTCACAGTGTAAATGTTGCGAAAGAGGCTAAAAAGCTCGCAAAACATTATGGTGCTGATGAAAATAAGGCTGAGATTGCCGGTATTTTGCATGATATAACCAAAGAAATGCCAAAGGAACAGCAGTTGCAAATTATTATTGACAGTGGTATAATTTTAGACAATGTTCAACTTCATGCACCAAAGCTTTGGCACGGAATGAGCGGAAGCATTGTTGTCCGTGATGAGCTTGGCATTGACGATGAAGATATACTCAACGCAATAAGGTATCACACAACAGGACGAGCGGGAATGAGTCTTTTGGAAAAAGTTATTTTTACCGCTGATTTTACTTCCGAGGAGCGTACATACAGCGGTGTGGCAACAATGAGAAAAAAATCTAAAAAGAGCCTTGAGGAGGCTATGCTTTACGGCTATCAGTTTACATTCAAGGATCTTTCTAAAAGACAGCTTGCGATTCATCCCGATGAAGTTGCCTGCTATAATGAAATTGTTCTGCAAATATCCCAAACGAAAGGAAAAAACAAATGAGTTCTTACGATGAAGCAATACTTGCAGCAAAAGCCCTGAGTTCAAAAAAGGGACTTGATATTCAGATTATAAAAATTGCCGATGTTTCTGTTCTTGCCGACTATATGGTAATTGCAACAGGTACAAGCTCAACCCATGTCAAGGCGCTTGCCGATGAGGTTGAATACAAGCTTGATCAGGCAGGAATTTCGGTAAGTCATATAGAAGGTTACAGATCAAATTCATGGATTCTTCTTGACTACATTGATGTTATTGTCAATGTGTTTGATGATGAGGCCCGTGATTTTTATGACCTTGAAAGACTTTGGCAGGACGGCGAAAGCGTTGACCTGACAGGTATCGTTGATTAATTGCAGGAGGGGTTACTTTGAAATACAATCATAAAGCCGTAGAAGAGAAATGGCAAAAAATCTGGGAAGATAAAGGTGTGTTCCATGCAAGTGATGACACAGAAAAAGAAAAGTTTTATGCTCTTATCGAGTTCCCGTATCCGTCGGGACAGGGCCTTCATGTAGGTCATCCCCGTCCGTACACAGCACTTGATACAGTTGCAAGAAAACGCAGACTTGAGGGTTACAATGTTCTTTATCCTATCGGTTGGGACGCTTTCGGTCTTCCTACCGAGAACTATGCAATCAAGAATCACATTCACCCTGAAATTGTAACAAAGAAGAACATTGCCCGTTTTAAAAAGCAGATTCAGTCACTCGGCATTTCTTTTGACTGGAGCAGAGAAATCAATACAACAGATCCCGAATACTACAAGTGGACACAGTGGATTTTCATTCAGCTCTATAAGCATGGTCTTGCTTATAAAAAAGAGATGAATGTAAACTGGTGTACTTCGTGCAAATGCGTTCTTGCAAACGAAGAAGTTGTAAACGGCGTTTGCGAGCGTTGCGGAAGTGAAGTCGTTCACAAGGTTAAGTCACAGTGGATGCTTAAAATCACAGAATATGCAGACAGACTTATTAATGACCTTGACCTTGTAAATTATCCTGACAGAGTAAAAGCACAGCAGAAGAACTGGATCGGCAGAAGTAAGGGAGCGGAGGTTGATTTTACAACTACAACAGGCGACACACTTACAATTTATACAACTCGTGCCGATACGCTTTACGGTGCTACATACATGGTAATTTCTCCTGAACACCCAATGATTGAAAAGTGGGCTGACAAGATTTCTAATATGGACGAAATTAAGAAATATCAGGAGGCTGCCGCTCGTAAGTCTGACTTTGAAAGAACAGAGGTAGCTAAAGAAAAGACAGGCGTCAGAATTGACGGTGTTAACGCTATAAACCCTGTAAACAATAAGGAAATCCCAATCTTTATTTCTGACTATGTTCTTGTATCATACGGTACAGGTGCTATTATGGCTGTTCCTGCTCACGATACCCGTGACTGGGAATTTGCAAAAAAATTCGACCTCCCTATTATTGAAGTTGTTAAAGGCGGCAATGTTCAGGAAGAGGCTTACACAGATTGTGCCAAGGGTATTATGGTTAACTCGGGCATGCTTGACGGCCTTACTGTTGATGAAGCAAAGAAGAAAATTATTGACTGGCTCACAAGTGAGGGCAAGGGTCATTCAAAGGTTAACTACAAACTCCGTGACTGGGTATTCTCCCGTCAGCGTTATTGGGGCGAGCCTATTCCGATGGTATATTGTGAGAAGTGCGGCTATGTTCCGATTGATGAAAAAGACCTTCCGCTCAGACTGCCTATGGTTGAGTCATATGAACCGACTGATAACGGAGAATCACCGCTTGCCAAGATGACAGACTGGATTAACACAACCTGTCCTTGCTGTGGCGGTAAGGCTAAGAGAGAAACCGATACAATGCCTCAGTGGGCAGGTTCATCATGGTACTATCTCAGATATATGGATCCGCACAATAAAAATGCCATTGCATCAAAAGAGGCTCTTAACTACTGGTCACCTGTTGATTGGTACAACGGCGGTATGGAGCATACAACTCTCCACCTTCTTTACAGCCGTTTCTGGCATAAGTTCCTCTATGATATCGGTGTTGTTCCTACTCCGGAACCATACGCTAAGCGTACTTCACACGGTATGATTCTCGGTGAAAACGGCGAGAAGATGAGTAAATCAAGAGGCAATGTCGTAAATCCCGATGAAATCGTTGACGAATACGGTGCAGATACAATGCGTTTATATGAAATGTTCATTGGTGACTTTGAAAAGGCTGCTCCGTGGAGTAAGGCAAGCATCAGAGGATGTCGCAGATTCGTTGAGCGTTACTGGAATCTTCAGAGTGTTCTCATTGACGGTGATAAAATCCGACCTGAGCTTGAAGGTGCATTTAACAAGGCAATCAAAAAGGTTGGCGAGGATATTGAAAATATAAAGTTCAATACTGCTATCGCAACTCTTATGGCTTTAATCAACGATATTTCAAATGTAAAGTCAATTAATAAGGAAGAACTCAGAATTTTCTCAATTCTCCTTAATCCGTTTGCTCCTCATGTTACGGAAGAAGTTTACGAGGCTTGTAAGCTTGGTAACGGTATTCTTGCCGAAGCCGAGTGGCCTGAATATGACGAGTCAAAATGCGTTGACGAAAGTGTAGAAATTGTTGTTCAGGTAAACGGCAAAATTAAAGCTAAGCTTAACATTCCTGTTGATGCAGACAAAGATGCTGTTCTTGATCTTGCAAAGAATGACGAAAATGTCAAAAAGGCTATTGACGGAATGAAAATTATTAAAGAAATTGTTGTTCCGAAGAAACTTGTAAACCTTGTTGTTAAGCCATAATTCAACTTTTAAAATTAATTTGACCTAAATTTCTACAATGCTATTGACATTATTCGAGTTATAATGTATAATAACATTTGCAATTATATGCAAATTACCCATGCCCGGTGGCAGATGGGAGGGAAGATAGATGGCAGAGATTAGACTTAAAGAGAATGAATCCCTTGAAAGTGCTTTAAGAAGATTCAAAAAGCAGTGTGCCAGAGCTGGCGTTATTGCTGAGGTTCGCAAAAGAGAAGCTTATGAAAAGCCCTCTGTAAAGCGTAAGAAAAAATCCGAAGCAGCTCGCAAACGCAAATACAGGTAATCAAACAGGCGGACAGAGCATTCTGTCCGCTTTTGTTTTATCTTCATATTTCTTTGAAAAAAGGTGACACTATGAAAAAGATTCTTGTTGTACTCGGACCAAACCTTAATATGGTAGGCGTCCGTGAAAAGGGAATATACGGAGAAGAAACTGCCTCCGATATTGAAAAGCAGATTATTTCATATGCAGAAAGCAACGGTTTTTCTGCCAAAGTTTTTCAGTCAAATCACGAGGGAGATCTTATTGATAAAATTCATTCGGCAAAGGGTAACTTTGACGGTGTTGTAATTAACGCAGGCGCTCTCACACATTATAGTTATGCTTTAAGAGATGCCATTGCTTGTGTAAAGATTCCTTTTGTAGAGGTTCATATGTCTAATATTCACGCAAGAGAAGAGTTCAGACATACATCTGTAATCGCACCTGTTTGTGTCGGTCAGATTGCAGGTTTTGGCAAAAACAGTTACTTTCTCGCGATCAATGCATTAAAGGACTTGATGTAATGCAAAACTCTTTATTTGAGCAAAGACTTGAAAATTTAAAGACGGTTCTTGACAGTAACAGTCAGGCTGTTTTGTTGACTAATGAGAAGAATATCGGTTATTTTTGCGGATTCTTTCACAGCGAAGGCTATTTACTTGTGACTGAAAATGAAACTGTCCTTTTTGTTGATTTCAGATATTATGAGGCTGCTTTAAAAAAATCAAGCGGATGCAGGGTTGTTTGCTTTACTAAGTTGTTTAAAGACCTTATAAGCGAATTGAAGAACAAGTCTGTTGTGAATGTATTTTTTGAGGCATCCGATATTACGGTTGAAAAATATAATCGTTTTAAAAAGGCTTTTTCGGAAAATAATATTGAGTGCGTTTGTGACGGCAGTCTTGATCATAAGATCGAAGAAATCAGATGTATCAAGGATGAATCAGAAATTAAAAAAATAGCTAAAGCACAGGAGATAACCGAAAAGTCATATCTTGAAGTGTTGAATTACCTAAAACCCGGTGTCAGTGAACGCAGGGTTGCACTTGAGCTTGAACATCTAATAAAGCTTAACGGCGGTGAAGGTGTTTCATTTGATCTCATCACGATTACAGGCAAAAAGACTTCATTGCCTCACGGAGTTCCGTCAGATGATATTGTCAGTGAGGGAGATTTCTTTACTTTTGATATCGGCTCAATTTTTGACGGCTATCACAGCGATACTACGCGTACGGTAGCAATCAAGTCGGCTGACGAAGAAATGAAAAAGGTTTATGACATCGTATTAAAAGCTCAGCTTGCTGTACTTGACAGCGTAAAACCCGGAGCAAAATGTTCTGATGTCGATAAAATTGCAAGAGATATAATCTCGGAAAACGGTTACGGAAAATATTTCGGTCATGCAACCGGTCACGGTGTAGGACTTGATATCCACGAATCTCCCGTTGTATCTCCGAGAAGTGAAATAATGTTGAAAAAAGGTATGATAATAACCGATGAACCGGGAATATATCTGCCGGGTAAATTCGGTGTTCGCATTGAAGATATGCTTTGCGTGACTGATACAGGGTACAAAAACTTTGTTTCACTCCCTAAAGAACTCATTCTTGTGTAATAAAAGTCTTGCATTTTTTGTCATTGTTATGTATAATGTAAATTGTTATATTACGGCATACATTACCGTATTTCCGTATGAAAGATAATTAGGAGGTATTACTAATGATATCAGCAGGTGATTTCAGAAACGGCGTTACATTTGAAATGGACGGTCAGGTTGTATCAATCATTGAATTCCAGCATGTAAAGCCCGGTAAGGGTGCTGCATTTGTAAGAACTAAAATCAGAAATGTTATTACAGGCGCAGTAGTTGAAAAAACTTTCAACCCGAACGATAAGTATCCCACAGCTTTCATTGACAGAAAGGATATGGAATACAGCTATTCAGACGGCGATCTTTACTACTTCATGGATACAGAAACATGGGAGCAGATTCCGATTAACAAGAGCGTTCTCGGCGACAACTTTAAGTTTGTTAAGGAAAATATGGTGTGCAAGGTTCTTTCTTACAAGGGCAATGTATTCGGCATTGAGCCTCCGAACTTTGTTGAACTTAAGGTTACAAAGACAGATCCCGGCTTTAAGGGTGACACAGCAACCAACGCTACAAAGCCTGCAACTCTTGAAACAGGTGCTGAAATTAAAGTTCCTCTCTTTATTGATGAGGGCGAAGTTATTCAGATCGACACAAGAACAGGCGAATATATGGGCAGAGCATAATTTCTGCGGGAGAATCAGTTATGAATCTTACTGAAAAAATTTCTTACATTCGCGGCCTTTGCGACGGTCTGGAGCTTGATGAGTCAAAACCTGAAGTAAAGGTTCTTAATGCAATCGTTGATCTTCTTGATGATATGGCTTTTGAAGTATTTGACATGGAAGAACTTTACGATGAGTTAAGCGCTCAGGTTGACGAAATTGATCAGGATCTTGCTGATGTTGAGTCTGATGTTTATGATGACGAGGACTATGACATTGAAGATTATGACGATGAAGATGACGATTACGATTTTGATGATGAAGAGAATCCTTTTTATGAGGTAACTTGTGATTCATGCGGTCAGAAGCTTAATGTTTCCGAAGATGTCCTTCTTGAAGGCGAAATCGAGTGTCCTAACTGCGGTGAGAACCTTGAGTTTGATTTTTCAGAGCTTTTCAGCAATGAGGAAGATGACGAGTGTGATGCCGATTGTGCATCATGCGACGGTTGTTCGGACACAGAAGAATAATTAACAAAACAAACACCCCACGTATAGTATATACGAGGGGTGTTTTTATGTTGTACAGAAAAAGGTGTAAAAGAAAATTTGTTCTTTTAAAGAAAATACTTCTTTCTGTGGTTTTACTGATTATCGGTGTTACTGTTTTCTGCGAGGTGCATTTGTCAGATTTCAGACCGGAGTACATAAGAATTCAGGCTGAAATATTGTCTGTAAATTCTGTCTGTGATGCAGTGAATAACACACTTGACAAGCTTAATTATTCTTACAGTGATATTGCAAAGATTAATTGTGATAAAAACGGAAATGTGCAGTCAATTGAAACGGATTCATTCAAAATCAACAGAATTAAAGCCGACATCACGAAAGCCGTACAAAAGGAAATAGCTAAGGTATATGACAATGAAATTGAAATACCTCTCGGTTCATTTACGAATATTTCAATACTCTCAAATGTCGGACCTTGCATTCCCGTAAATTTCAATCTTACAGGAAGCTTTTCCTCGGAAGTTATAAGTACATTTGAACAAGCGGGAATAAATCAGACAATCCACCATATAAAGCTTTTGCTCACCTCAAAAATAATGACAACCTCGCTTGATTATTCAGGCAAGATAACATTTACTACCGATTTTGAAATTGCACAATCCGTAATAGTCGGTAATATACCGTCCGGATACGGGTCTATGTTTCAGACTTATAAGAAGTAAATTTTGAAAAACCTGTGAAAAACATTGAAAAACCGTATATCTTGTGTTATAATCTAACAGTTAATACAATGGGTTAGGAGGCATTTCTTTGCCTGACAGTCAGAAAATTTCCGAAAAACAATCGGAGTATATGAAATTAATAGCTGAAATTATGGATATCCGCAAAAGAGGAGAGAAGCCTGTTGCGTATATCAGAACATACGGCTGCCAGCAGAATGTGGCTGATAGTGAAAAAATTAAGGGTATGCTTGAACAATCGGGATTTGAGTTTGCAGATGAACCGGACAATGCGGATTTCATACTTTTCAATACCTGTGCCGTAAGAGAACATGCTGAGGACAGAGTGTTCGGCAATGTAGGTGCATTAAAAAATCTAAAGCGTAAGCATCCGCAGATTCTTATTGCTTTGTGCGGTTGTATGATGGAGCAGGAGCATGTTGCCAATAAAATTTACAAGAGCTTTCCTTTTGTAGGACTTGTGTTTGGTACTCATTCATTGCACCATTTTCCTGAGCTTATGTATAACGCTCTTCTTGATGGCAAAAGAGTGTTTGAAAGAGGTAATGACGATAATCAGATTTATGAGGGATTTCCTGTTAAGCGTGACGGCACTTTCAAGGGTTGGTTACCGATTATGTACGGTTGCAACAACTTCTGTACTTATTGCGTTGTGCCTTATGTAAGAGGCAGAGAACGCAGTCGTGAAAAGAATATTATTGTTTCTGAGGCTAAAAATATGATTGAGTCGGGTTATAAAGACATTACCCTTCTCGGTCAGAATGTAAATTCCTACGGAAAAGGTCTTTCCGAGAAAGTAAACTTTTCACAGCTTTTGCATGAGGTCGATTCAATTGACGGCGATTATTGGCTTCGCTTTATGACATCTCACCCGAAGGATTGTTCAAAGGAACTTATTGACACAATTGCATCGGGTACTCATATAAGCAAGCATCTTCACCTTCCGTTCCAATGTGGTTCGGACAGAGTGCTTAAAGCAATGAACCGTCACTATGATCGCAGAAAGTATCTTGAAATAATCAATTATGCTAAAGAGAAAATTGACGGTCTTTCACTTACAAGTGATATCATTGTAGGTTTTCCGGGTGAAACATATGAAGATTTCAAGGAAACTTTATCGCTTATCCGTGAGGTTGAGTTTACATCGCTCTTTACCTTCATTTTCTCACCAAGAGTAGGTACTCCTGCTGCTAAAATGGACGATCCGATTTCCGCTGAAGAAAAATCAAAATGGTTCCGTGAACTTCTTGATGTTCAGGAAGAAATTGCGGCAAAGCGTTGTTCTTCAATGGTTGGCAAAACCGAAAAGGTACTTATTGAAGGTGAAAACGATAAGAACGGTGAATTGTGCGGTCGTACAAGCGGTAACATAATAGTTGAGCTTGAAGGCTCAAAGGACTGTATCGGAACATTCAGAAATGTAAAAATAACAAAGGCTCGCAACTGGATATTAAAGGGTGAGCTTGTAAAATAATCGGAGGTTAAAACTATGGATATCATTGAGAAAGCAAGGGAACTCGGAAGACTCATTCAGGAAGAAGACTCATATAAAAAATTGCAGGACGCTCAGAAGAATGCAGATGCAGATATGGAGCTTCAGCGTCTTATCGGTGAATTCAATCTTAAAAGAATGTCAATCAACAATGAAGCATCAAAAAAAGAGAGAGATCAGGAAAAGCTTTCAAAGCTTAATACCGAGATGAGAGAGGCATATTCTCAGATTATGTCAAACGAGAATATGATTGCCTACAATGATGCAAAGGCTGCTTTTGATGTTGTTGCAAACAGAGTTCTCGCAATTGTTCAGCAGTCTGCTGAGGGTGCAGATCCCGAAACTGCTGATTCCATCCAGTCATCATGCTCAGGCAGCTGTGCTACATGCGGCGGTTGCGGCTGATAAACGGTTCTAAATTTTATTAAGGAAGTGAAACAAATGGCGGAGTTATCTCCAATGATGCAACAGTACTTCAAAATTAAAGAAGAAAACAAAGACAGCATTTTGTTCTTCCGACTTGGAGATTTCTACGAAATGTTTTACGATGATGCAAAGCTTGCATCAAAGGAGCTTGAACTTACTCTTACAGGAAGGGATTGCGGACAGGCCGAGCGTGCTCCCATGTGCGGAGTTCCGTTTCACAGCTGTGAGGGTTACATTGCAAGACTTGTTGCAAAGGGCTATAAGGTTGCAATTTGCGAACAGACGGAAGATCCTGCAAAGGCAAAAGGTCTTGTAAAGCGTGATATTATTCGAGTAATTACTCCCGGTACCGTAATGGAATCGAGTATGCTTGATGAGAGCAAAAACAACTACATTTGCTGTATGTATTCTAAAAATAAAACTATAGGACTTTGTTTTTGCGATATTTCCACAGGAGAATTATACGCTACAGAAATAAGGGGTAATGACAGCTATAATGTCCTTACCAATCAGCTTACAAGCTATAATCCCCGTGAAATTCTTATTGGCGGTGACATTGTAAAGCTGAAAGAGCTGCCTAAGTTCATTAAAGCGAAACTTTCGGCGGGAGTTGAAATGCTCGAAGATGAAAAATTTGACGAGTCGGTATGTACTGATGTTGTAAAATCACAGTTTGCGGATGAATACAGTACTGTATCTGACAAATCTGTTGTTGTATGCGTTCTCGGTGCGTTGCTTTCATATCTTCGTGATACTCAGAAAACGGGACTTGAAAGAATAAATCACATTGAGTTCTACAAAGAAAATCAATATATGAGCCTTGATTACAACACACAGCGTAATCTTGAGCTCACACAAACAATGCTGACAAAGGATAAAAAAGGTTCTCTTTTGTGGGTGCTTGACAAGACAAAAACCGCGATGGGCAAACGCCTTATGCGTTCATGGCTTGAACATCCTTTGCTTAATATAACTTCAATCAATAACCGTCAGAGTGCGATTGAAGAGCTTGTAAACGATAATATGCTCCGTATGGATGTTACAGACACACTCTCGGGTATATTTGACATTGAAAGACTTATGACAAGAATCGTTTACGGTTCTGCAAATGCAAGAGATTTGCGTTCACTCTGCGGAGCAATTCAGAATCTTCCACAGATTTCGGATTTGCTCGTTGATTGTAAATCGGTTTATCTTAAATATATTTATAAAAGCATTGATAAGCTTGAGGACATTCATTCTCTTATTGATTCTGCAATCGTTGAAGAACCCCCGTTTACAGTCCGTGAGGGAGGTATGATTAAGAGAGGTTATAACGAAGAACTTGATTCCGTGACAGGCGATATGAATGACTCAAAGGGAATCCTTGCCCGTATTGAGGCTGAACAGCGTGATATAACGGGAATTCCTAAGCTTAAAGTCGGTTATAACAGGGAATTCGGATATTATATTGAAGAATCAAATTCGTATAAATCCATGGTACCCGAAACATACATAAGAAAGCAGACACTCACCAATTGTGAAAGATATATTACTCAGGATTTGAAAGATGTAGAGGGCAGAATCCTCGGTGCAAAAGACAGATCGGTTGCACTTGAATACAACCTCTTTGATGATGTCAGAAAGACGGTTTCGGATAATCTTGAAAGAATTCAGAAAACCGCAAAAGCCATTGCTAATCTTGATGTTATTACATCACTTGCAAATGTTGCGGCTGACAACAGATACATAAGACCTGATGTAAACCTTTCAACCGCTATAAGAATTAAAGATTCGAGACATCCGGTTGTTGAGGCTCTATTAAAGGATGCACCGTTTGTTCCGAATGATGTTAGCCTTGATTCTGCCAATGACAGAGTAGCAATTATTACAGGTCCCAATATGGCGGGTAAGTCAACCTATATGCGACAGATTGCCATTATTGTTCTTATGGCGCAGATAGGCAGTTTCGTTCCGGCGTCTTCCGCTGAAATCGGAATTGTAGACAGCATCTTTACTCGTGTAGGTGCGTCTGATGATCTTGCATCTGGACAGTCAACCTTTATGGTTGAGATGAGCGAGGTTGCCAATATCATTAAAAATGCAACTTCAAAAAGCTTACTTATTCTTGACGAAATCGGCAGAGGTACTTCGACCTTTGACGGTATGAGCATCGCAAGGGCTGTACTTGAATTTTGTGCCGACAGAAAAAAACTCGGTGCAAAAACACTTTTTGCAACTCATTATCATGAACTTACGGTTATGGAACAACTCCTTGACGGTGTAAAAAACTATAACATAGCAGTTAAAAAGCGTGGCGATGACATTACTTTTCTGAGAAGAATTGTTCCCGGCGGAGCAGATGACAGCTATGGTATTGAGGTTGCAAAGCTTGCAGGCATTCCGCAGTCTGTAATTTCAAGAGCAAAGGAAATTTTAAAAGACCTTGAACACGGCAAATATAAAAACAAGAATGCCAATATTCAAAAGCAGGATAATTCAGACGATATGCAGCTTTCGCTTATCGGTTCGGCTGAAAGTCCCGTGATTGAAAAGCTGAAAGATACAGATATAAATACTCTTACCCCGATTGAAGCCATGAACTTGCTTTACGAACTCAAGAGTATGATTTAATATTAGGAGGTGACACAAATGGGTGTAATCAATGTACTTGATAAGCATGTTGCAGAACTTATCGCCGCCGGCGAGGTTGTTGAAAGACCGGCGTCGGTTATAAAGGAGCTTGTAGAAAATTCAATTGATGCAGGAGCAACTAATATAACAGTAGAAATAAAAAATGGAGGAATTTCATATATCAAAGTAACAGATAATGGAAAAGGAATAGCACAAGATGCCGATGACGGTTGCGGTATTTACCGTGACGATATCAAAGTTGCGTTTTTAAGACACGCAACCAGTAAAGTTAAGGTTGAATCTGACCTTGACAGTATTTCTACACTTGGATTCAGAGGAGAGGCTCTTGCGTCAATTTGTGCAGTGTCACGACTTCAACTTATTACGAGGAATGTAAACGAGGAAATCGGAACTTCATATGAAATTGACGGCGGTGAAGAAAAGAGCTTTTATGATGTAGGCTGGCCTGTTGGGGCAACATTTTTTATCAGAGATTTGTTCTACAACATTCCTGCTCGTGCAAAATTTTTGAAAAAGGATGTTTCGGAGGGTAACGCAGTTTCTAATATAATCGACAAAACTGCTTTGTCACATCCCGAAATTGCATTTACATACATTAAAGACGGAAAGCAGGTTCTTCGTACATTCGGCGACGGAAAACTTATTTCTGCAATATATTCGGTTTTTGGAAAAGATTTTGCAAAAGGACTTATTCCGGTTGATTATCAGCTTGATGCAATAAAGGTTTACGGCTATATTTCAAAACCCGAACACTCAAGACCAAATCGTAATATGCAGAATTTTTTTATCAACGGAAGGTACATCAAAACCAGAACGGCTATGGTTGCACTTGAGGAGGCTTTTAAGGGCTCAATTATGGTCGGAAAATTTCCGTCGTGTGTTCTTAATATCGAATTGCCGTGTGAAATTATCGATGTCAATGTTCATCCTTCAAAGCTTGAGGTCAGATTTATAAATGAAAGACCTGTTTTTGATGCGATTTATCATGCGGTAAAATCTTCACTTATGAAGTATGACAGCCGTAAAAAAGCATCATTTAAAAAGGAAACGGCTTTTAATGAGGTGCAAAATAAATTTAATCCGTTTAACAATGCGCCTGCCATTCTGAACAAGCCTGTTGTGCAAAGTTCTAAAAATGATTTTGTACAAAAACAGTATGCTAAACCGATACCTGACATACAAAAAACAGAGGTTACAAAACCTGTTGCTACATCCGAAAAATCCGATGATTTTAATCCGTTTTCGGATGTCGCATTTAATGATAATAAGAAGATTGGCGAGGCAGCTATTCGTTCTGTTACAAAGTCCATTGATGATATAAAAGTTGCGGATATATCCAATCCGTTTGATATTTTCAGCAAACAGGCGATAAATAAGGCAAAAGAGGAAGAAAAGTTAAAATCAACTTTCAAGCCTGAAATTGTTCAGCCAACTTCGCTTGTCGAAGATAAAAAAACTGATACAGAAAGTATTACCGATAAAAGTCCGATTGTAAGCCCTAAAGAGGTTAATGTAATTGTTTCGGAAGAATCTATTGAAAAATCAAAAGAACCTGTTCTTGTAAACGATAATCAGACGAGCATCAAATATATTGGAGAGGCTTTCGATACATATATCATTGCAGAAAAAAACAATAAAGATATTATTTTGATAGACAAACATGCCGCTCATGAAAGAATTATTTATGAAAAACTCAAAGCCGAAAAGGCTGCTGATTACAGGCAGATTTTACTTGCACCTGTTACAGTCCCTCTCGGAAAAACCGAGTATGATGCGGCAATTAATAATCTTGATATGTTTTCCGATTGCGGCTTTGAAGTTGAAGATTTCGGTAACAGTACGGTTATTGTAAGAAGTTCTCCGCAGTATATTCCGGCTGTTGAAATTGAAGATTGCATTACCGAGATGTCTGGCTACATTTCTCAGGGGAAAACCGATATCTTTACCGAAAAAATGGATTGGTTTTACAGCAATGTAGCTTGCCGTTCAGCTATAAAGGCAGGCAATAAAAGTACGCCTGAGGAGCTTATAGGGATTGTAAAACACCTTGAAGAACATCCTGAAATCAAGTATTGTCCTCACGGCAGACCGATTTGCATTGTTCTTACAAAGGGTGAAATTGAAAAACAGTTTGGCAGGGTGTGATTTTTTGGGAAAATCTATTAATACGGTTTCAATTGTCGGTCCTACCGCATCAGGCAAAACAAAATTTTCGGTTGAACTTGCAAAGCATTTTAACGGTGAAATCGTATCTGCCGATTCCATGCAGATATACAGGGGAATGCAGATTGCAACAGCCAAACCTACCAAAGAAGAGATGGACGGAATTCCTCATCATATGATGGACTTTCTTCCACCTGATAAAACCTATTCGGTTGCGTCATATGTAACTGATGCTTCAAAATGTATAGCAGATATTCATTCAAGAGGCAAATTACCGTTTATTGTCGGCGGAACAGGTCTTTATGTTGATTCACTTCTGAACAATGTTTCTTTCAGTGATGATAAACGGGATGAAGAATATTGTTTAGAACTTCGCAAGCTTGCCGAAGAACAGGGAACGGACAGGTTGCTTGAAATACTTGCAAAATTCGATCCTGAATCGGCAGACAGACTTCGTGAAAGCAGAAATCTTAAAAGAATAATCCGTGCCATTGAATTTTACAAAACAACAGGAAAAACTATCACACAACAAATTGAAGAATCACATAAAATTCCGTCTCCGTATATAACTGTAAAAATCGGTCTTAATTGCCGTGACAGACAGGTGCTTTATGACAGAATAAACAAGCGTGTAGATATTATGCTTGAAGAAGGTTTGCTTGAGGAGGCTGAACGGGTTATTAATTCCGTCCTGAGCTATACATCAATAAAGGCGATAGGATACAAGGAATTGATTCCTTATTTTAAAGAAAATAAAAATCTGAATGATTGTGTTGAAAAATTGAAAAT
>ERZ780100.400-NODE-400-length-20850-cov-2.939216_pt1 | contig 20850 bp, 18 predicted proteins | sample MGYA00511573_ERZ780100 | MGnify/ENA primary metagenome ERZ780100 (study PRJEB29588, sample SAMEA2161876) | human gut metagenome | biome: human gut; feature: human-associated habitat; material: faeces | place: Denmark | collected 2008/2010 ...
TTCTTATTTTCTACTACTGGGTCAAACAAAAATTCCTTGCTCCGATTTTTCTTTTGACTTTATTCCTTGTTTTCCATTACTGGGTCAAACAAAAATTCCTTGCTCCGATTTTTCTTTTGACTTTTTTTCCTTTTTTCCACTATGAAGTCAAGCTGAAAGCCTCTTCTCTGATTTTTCCTTTGACTCCACTACCTCTTAAATCATTATGGAGTCAAACTGACTTCCAGAATAGCTTAACGCGACAAATTAAAAAGAGAACCTGGCGGACCAGATCCTCTTTCATTCACGTTCGTCTTTTTAGATTAGTTCATAGCATCCTTTAATGCTTTACCAGCTTTGAACTTAGGAGCCTTGGAAGCTGCGATCTTCATGGTTTCGCCGCTCTGAGGATTTCTGCCTTCTCTTTCTTTTCTCTCAACTACTTCAAAGGTACCAAAGCCAACTAACTGAACTTTTTCACCCTTCTTTAATTCATCTGTAACAACTGCGGTGAAAGCTGCTAATGCTTTCTCTGCGTCCTTCTTGGAAATTTCAGCCTGATCAGCTACTGCTGCAACTAATTCTGTTTTGTTCATGTCGAACTCCTCCTCTTAATGGGCTTTCTTGATTTGTATCCTACATAGATGTTCCGCTTGAAACGTCTATACATATTTATATCTGCTTTTCATACTTTTGTCAAGAATTTTTGCCCTATTTATGCGGATTTCTGCGCATTTATAAGCATCAGACGGCCACTTGAGGAAACGGACCTTTCCGTTAGCGAAATTTCCAGCCGCACAGGTTTTCACGGTCAGGGTTATTTCGGCAGATGCTTCCATGAAAAAAAGAACTGCACCCCGCGGGAATACCGGGCAAGGAAACAATATTGAGAGCTCTTTCTCCCCAAAATTTTTACAATTTATACTGCATAAAGTTGCCGTTTTTTACAAAGCCAAAGTCCGTATATAAAAGAACGCCCATATCAGAAGCCGTAATCTGCACGGTACCGCAGCCATACTCCTTCGCCTCTTTTACGACACGGGACAGTAATTCCCTGGCAATTCCCTGTCTGCGATACTTGGGATTTGTATACATACTGGACAGCAAAGCTATTTTTCCACTGGGACAACCGAAATAAGGTGGCTTTTCCACAAAAGATATGCCGCTTGTTCCTATAATTTCACCATTATCCACCGCCAGCCATGACACGAATGTGCCGTCCGCCATATGCCGGTCGTAATAATCGTTTAACGCAGGTCGCAGATCCAAATCTTCCTTGGCGCCTTCCTCCCTTAATTGATTAATTCTCATTTCTATAAACCGTGGAAGATCCTTCTTTGATAACTTCTGGTACACAATGGACATGCTGTTTCTCCTTTTGCCGTAATACATAAAATGATGCAGATTTTAATTTCAAGCTTATTTGCTTCTTACGTTTTTCTTTGCATAGAAGCAGATTTCGTATTTTGGCTTATTTGCTTCTTGTGTTTTTCTTTACATAGAAGCAAATTTTATATTTTACCTTATTTGCTGTTCCATCTTAGAAGCAGATTTCCCAATTTCTTTCATCTGCTTCTTTTATGTTCTTAAATATGATATGGCAAGAACGTATTTTTGATATTTTATGCTTTTTACTCTTTTTCGTTGGAGCATTTCAGACAAAAAAGCAAATTTGCTTCTACCAGGTCTAAAACAAGAGAAGCAAATTGCCGTTTTTTCATTTTTTTCTTCTAAATTTTGCCGAATAACCTTAAATTATACGAAGCCCGTTCTGCCATATGCCCCTACGATTCGTAAGCCGCAATCACATCTTCAATGCGGTCGGTCAGGATTTGCTCCGGGGAAAGCTTGTAAATTCGTGCTAAATCACAGACTTCCGTTAAAAGCTCTCCCACCTGCGCCTCGGCATCCTTGGAATAAGCTTCTTCCGGCACGGCACGCAGTTTTTGAACTGCCTCTTCTATTTTCTGAAGAGCCTCTTCCTTATTAGTATGTCTGTCGTAAAGCTTATCCGCTTTCTTTAATACCTTAGTCGCTCTGGTCAGTGCCGGAAGCTCTATGGGAATGTCCCTAAGCGGAGTGGAAGCCCAGGTTTGTCCGGCTTTTTCCTGCTTCTTGATTTCTTCCCAGTTCTGCAGCACCTGTTCGGAGGTATCCGCCTCCACAGTGCCAAACACATGCGGATGTCTGCGGACCATTTTCTGCGCCACATCATTTACCACATCCTCCATGGTAAAAATGCCCTCTTCTTTGGCAATCTGCGCATGCATTACTACCTGAAGCAGCACATCCCCCAGTTCTTCCTGCAAGTTTCCGGCATTGCCGGTCGTATCGTAAATACGGATGGCAGCCAGAACCTCCGCCGCCTCTTCCATCATGCAGGGACGCAGACTGTCGTGAGTCTGAACCTTGTCCCACGGGCAGCCATTCTCGCTTCGCAGCATGGCGATAATATCTAAGAAGTCCTCATATGTGTATCTGTCCTTAAATTCCATCTTGTTCCTCCTGATGTCATTTTCAATCAATGCTTCTGTTATCTCATACTTCTGCTATCTCACACTTCTATTATCTCAAGCTTTTATTTCACTGCTTTTAGATTTTCAGCCTTACTGTGCTTTTTCCAGCTCTTCAAAGGAATAGCTTACATCCTTGTCCTCTGAGTCTACCTGAACCGTATAGCTGCGGGGTGTGTAACCGGTTTTCCGCAGGGTCACCACATGCACGCCTTCGGTCTTACGGAAGCTGATGGGAGCAATGCCAATATAGTTGCCGTCCACATAAACCTCCACATCCTTCGGTGCGTCAATGTGCACCTGGTAATAATTCTTAGTGGTGTTGTTGCCTGTGCTGTCACCGGAAGAAACCGTTGTGTTAGAACCGGTCTCTTCGTCCTCATCGCCGTCCGAGCTTTCCAGTTCAATCTCAATGCCGGCGGAAGCTTCCGCCACCTTTAGGTAGCTGACCACGCTTTCGTAGCCGTCTGCTTTGGCAAGGAGCTGGTGAATACCATACTGCAAAGTAACCGGCAGGCTGGTGTCCACCAGGTTGCCGTCCACATACAAGGTAGCCGTAGAAGGCGTCATGGCAAAAACAACCTGACCGTACTGCGGCTCCGCAATTTCAAAATCACTGATATCTACTAAAGTTTCCTGATTTCGCACAATGTTGACATTCTTGGTACCGCCGCCCCCGGCTGTGGAAAACTGCACTTCGTAACTGCCCTCGGGCACCACCAGAAGCATATCCTCCGTAATCTGGCGGATCTGGTTCTGTCCGACTTCAATCCAGCCGCCGATAAAGCTCTCATCTCCCGAGAGCCTGAGGTAACCGTGTCCTTTTTCTACCACAATACTGACCACTGTTGTGTCAATGCCGTAAAAATCCAGTACGTCCACCTCGTTCAAATCCATTAGGTCAACTTCTTCGCCCTCGGAAAAAATCTTGGTCTGACCGGTAATCTTGTATACATCATTGCCAATCGTAACATTATGGCTGCGGCTGTCGATGCTGTAACGGGACACCGATTTGTTGTTCCATGAAGAAGCGGAAAGGCTTAATGTATTCAGCCGCTTGGTGGATTTCATAAACGTAACGTCTACAATATCCCCTTCTTTAATCTGATCGCGGGAAAGCGCCTCCCCGAATTTATCCGTAAAAGAAGTAATACCGTCATAGGTCAGAGTGTAATTTTTATCCACCGTCAGGTTGTAAAAGGTAATCTGGTTTTCCCCTTTGTTTACCTTTACCACCACAGCCGTGTCGGCAGAGTCATAATCGCCGGACTGCGCCCCCGAAGTATTGCCGCTGGTTCCGTCTGCCGGGTTGCCGTTAGTGCCAGATGCCGCACTGCCGGTAGCGCCGGATGCTGCCGATGCCGGATTGCCGTTAGTGCCGGATGCTGCCTGACCGGAGGTTTTCCTGCCGCAGCCCGCTGTAAGCAACATGGCGGGAAGTAATATTCCAGCAATGAAACCCATTCCTATTCTTTTGTATATGTAGCCGTACCGATTACCCATGTATCTTTCCTTCCTTTAACCTATGTGCGACGTATGGTCTTGCCGTACTTTGTTCCGTCACCTTGTGCCGCCGTCTTACCGCAGATGCGCCACGTCCCGGAATACCTTATCCAAAAAGTTCTGCTTCTGCTGCTCCTGTTCCATCAGAATGTTCAACTTTTCAATATTTTTATCCGGCGTCCAGACCTTTCTGGCGTTGTAGTAGAAATTCACAATTTTCCAGAACTTCACCGGATACGCCAGCCGGTAATATAATTCCACAAAGGAACGCGCCGGCAGGGGATTTCCCACATCATATGCATGCAGAATGCTTTCGCCCAGCTCCACGCTCCAGTTGTTTTTTTCCATGACCTTGCGCAGGTACAGGCAGATGTCCCTGACCGGATTATCCATCACCAGCTTTTCAAAATTGATGACCGCAAATTCCCGGTTCCCGCGGATGATGTTGTGCTGCTGATAGTCGCCATGGCACAAAAAGCCCTTTTCCTTAATATACTCCGTGTCACTGTCCAATGCAAATTCCTTCCATTCACCGGACACTTCCAGCGCCTGATTTAAGAAATACGGATACCGTGCGAGCAGTGTCACCTCAAAAGCCGACTTCTGCCCTTTTTTGCACAAATACTGCCAGACCTTTTTCAGCTCCCGGTTGTGCTTCTCATATTCACGGGTAAGGGAATACACCGATAAATCCCCGGCTTCTCCGGGCGGTAAAACCATCCGTCTGTGCAGGCGGGAAAGCATGGACGCCGCTTCTCTACACTCCTGACTGTCCCGGATATTGCACTCCCGGTTGTCAAAATATGACTTCAGCATATATTTTCTGCCGTCGGTATCCTGACAAAAAAGTGCCCCTTCCTTAGTGGGAAAAATCCGCTCGCAGCTTACGCCTTCGTCTGCCAGTTTCTTCAGTACCCGGTCCTGCAAACCCGCTTTCTGCTCACTGCCGTTATATTCCTTAAAAATAAAACATCCGTTGTCTGTGTCACAGAGCAAAGCTCCCCTGCCCTTTCTGACACGAACTGCCTCTATATCATAAAGCTCCAGTAACCCGGTTACTCTGTCATTCACGTCTTTTCCTCCCACACGATATTACGGTTTTCAAAACTCTAACCTATCATATGAAAAGAAAGAAAAAAGTATGTTAAGAATGACGCAGTTCCTTTGCCCGGGAAATCAGATAGTCTTTTTCGTTTTTTTCGGGAGTTTCCAGAACCTCGTCCAGAAGCTGCTTCAGAATATCTCCCAGCTCTCTGCCGGGCTGTAAACCCGCCGCAATCAAATCCCTGCCGTTCACTGCAAGTGTCCGCAGGGAAACACATTCCTCTGCCTCACGGATTTCCCGGTAGCAGGTGTCCCATGCCGCAAGATTGCTTAATTTTTCTTTGCGCAGATACATGCTCTGGGCAAGAAGGTCTGCTTTTTTTACCAGAAGAAAATCGTCAAACAAATCCTCCCCTATTTTGTTGACTGCCCGCCGCACAATACGCCTGTCAGGAGCAACACCGTTGCCGTAATCATGAAAACGCACCAGCCTACAGACCTTATCCGTGGTGTCGTTATCCATGCGGAGCCGCCTTAAAATAACCCGGCTCATTTCCGCGCCCATTTCCTCATGTCCGTGAAAATGGGTAATGCCTTTTTCATCCACGGTAAGACACTGCGGTTTGGCAATGTCATGCAGAAGCATGGTGAGACGCAATACTTTATCCGCCGGAACTTCTAAAAGAGAATGCAGAATGTGTTCTCCCACGTTGTAGCAGTGGTGGGGGTGATTCTGCGGTGTTTCCATGGCAAGGTCAAATTCCGGGAAAAATACTTTAGTGACGCCGCATTCGTAAGCCGTCCGAAGATAATCGGGATGCGGCGAAACTATCAGCTTCAAAAGCTCCGTCTGGATGCGTTCCGCACTGATTTTTTCCAGATTGCCCGCCAGTTTGTGAATGGCGGTAAGGGTATTTTCCTCAATCCGGTAACCCAGCTGCGCCGAAAAACGGATGGCGCGCAGCATCCGGAGAGCATCTTCCGTGAAACGTTCTTCCGCATTGCCCACACAGCGGATAATGCCGTCCTTCAAGTCCTTCTGTCCCTCAAAAATATCAATCAGACCCACCGTTTCATTGTAAGCAAGGGCATTTATGGTAAAATCCCGCCGCTTCAAATCTTCTTCCAGGCTGCCGGTAAAAGAAACCTCCTTCGGGTGCCTGCCGTCCTCATATTCGCCGTCGATACGATAGGTGGTGACTTCAAAGCCTTCCCTGTCCAAAAGAATGGTCACCGTTCCGTGCTGGATGCCGGTGTCGATGGTGTGGGAAAACAGCGCCTTCACCTCCATGGGCTTTGCCGAGGTGGTAATATCCCAGTCGTTGGGTGTTGTGCCAAGCAGGCTGTCCCGGATGCATCCGCCGACCGCATAGGCTTCAAATCCGGCCTCCTGCAGGACGCCGATAATTTTATTTACTTTTCCGGGCATCTTGATTTTCACATCTGTCATAATACGTTTCTTTCCTTTGCAATCTGCACATTCAACCTCTGAGGTTCCATTACCGGAAAAAGGTCCGAATTTCTCCGGACCTTTTTGTCACCTGCTTCCTGCCGTTATTTAATCTTCCATAATCTTTACGGGCTCGCCTTTTTTCACATAATAATAACTGTTGACACCGTCTTCGGTCACCATATAAAGAATGCCGTCTGCATAATTTACCACATCGGTTACATTTTCCGCAACCAGTTCCTTTTTCTTACCGCTTTTACCGGCACTGTAAAGGTTTTCATCCTCTATATAGAAGATGGTCTTGGATGTTTCGTTATAAGCCATGTTGTTTCTGTTTGCGAAATCATTGGAAATCTTAACCAGTTTCTTTTTGCTCTTGCAGTAATAAAGCTCCGCCTCGTCACTTACCACATAGATATTGGATAAATCCCTGCCTGCCACATAACCGTTAATATAAACATCACCTTCGTACAGTTCGGTTTCTTCCCTGTCTGCGCCGAATTTGGTAATCTTATACAGTTTGCCGTCCTTCAGATAAATAAGAGATTTTCCGTTCTGCGCTACCGTAATTTTGCTGATGCCGTCCGCATCGCAAAGCTTGGCGCTGTCCTTGCCGTCCTTATTCAGGTAGCAGATATCGCCCTCGGTTGCAAATACCCATTCCGTCAGTTTGGAACGGTTTACCAAAACACCGCTGCTCTGGTTGCCGAATGTATAATCCTGGGCGGTAGTTTCATATTTATAATTCCACATACCGATCAGGGCATCACCGGCTACCTTGGAAGGCTCGTCCATGCCGATGCGGTAGAAATAAGTATTGTCTGATTTGGTGAAAAGAATTTCGGAAACATTGTTGTTAAAATAATAGGAGCCGGAAACATCGCGGGAAATCTTTTCCGCGTCTTTGCCATTATACCAGTAAAGCTTTACATTGGAAGAGTCGCTGTTGTCCGTGTAGAAAAAGGATTTTCCGTTGTCGCCGATGGCAAGCGGAATGCAGCCGTCCTTGTCCACTTTTTTGCCGTCCTTTCCGACAACCGCCACATAAAGCGTGTTATCGGAATTTCCTTCGTAGTCCTTTAAATAAGCCACCTGCTTACCGTTAGGAGAAACAAGATAATTGTATGCGTATACATCTGTATCGATTTTTTCGGAATTATCTTTTTTCACATTGTATACATAAAGGGTGGTTGCTGTGTAATCAGCTCCAACCGTGTATGCAATGCTGCTGCCGGAGTAGCTGACCTCCATATTCAGGACGTCGTTCTCGATTTCCACCGGAGTAAGCTCACTGTCTATTACATACAGAGTATCATCCGTTGTCAGATATGCAACGACACTGTTGTCATAATTATATGCCAGGGTGTCTACATTATTTACTTCCAGCTCTTTTCCATCCGTGGTAAAGAAGCTGGAACCGTTATACATCAGACTTTTCTCTGAAAATTCAATGCCGTCCTTCGTTTTTCCCTTCGGCAGGAAAATCGCCACAACTACAATCACCGCTACCAGCACAATGCCAATCAGAATCACCGGCACAAAAGGAAATCCCTTTTTCTTTTTCGGCGGCTCCGCTGCCGGGGTACCACTTGACACATTTGTCATATTTGCCGGAGCGTTGCCTGTGCCGTTTCCTGCTGTACTGTTTGCTGCAGCTGCCACGTTGCCAGCTGTTCCTGCTGCATTTGCGGCTGTATTCATCGCGCCCGTCACACTTACTGCACCTGCTGTATTTGCTGCTTCTGGTGCAGCCTCGCCTGCGGCGTTATTTGCTTCACTGTCTACCGATGTCAGTCTGGCACCGCATTTGGGACAAAATACAGAGTCATCGGGTAACTCTGCTCCACACTGGTCACAAAACATATTTTTTCCTCCTTACCAATCCCGTTCTTTCACGTATTTTATTGCATATTTATACTTTTCTGTTTCCAACACTTTTATTTCAGGTTTTCCTGTGAAAATCCAAAGGGTAAAATTTCCCGCAGGGTGAACTGCCTACAGGTTTCGGGTGCGTCACCCGACAAAATCAGAAATTCGTCCGGGGCACAGAATTCTGCCATGACCTGCCTGCATACACCGCAGGGAGTACAGAATACCGGAGGTCCGCCTTCCTTGCCTCCCACAATTAAGATAGCTGCAAATTCTCTCTCCCCTTCGCTGACTGCATGGAAGAAAGCCGTCCTCTCCGCACAGTTTGTGGGAGAATATGCCGCATTTTCTATGTTGCAGCCGCCGTATATTTTGCCGCCCTTTGTAAGCAGCGCCGCTCCCACCTGAAAATGGGAATAGGGCGTATAAGCTCTCCTGCGAAACACCGTTGCCACTTCAAAAAGAGCCGCAACCTGTTCTTCTGACAATCTTTTTTCTGTCATAAAATACCTATACCTTTCAGATACTTTAGCTTTAGCACCCTGTGAAAAGTTTATTTTTCATTCTGTTTCATAATCTTTACCAGACGGCTGGTGCCCAGTCTGTCGGCGCCCAGTTCTACAAATTTTTCTGCATCTGCAAAAGAAGAAATACCGCCTGCTGCCTTGATTTTCACCTGTGGACCTACATGCTCCTTGAACAGGGCAACATCTGCAAACGTGGCTCCGCTTGTGGAAAAGCCGGTGGAAGTCTTGATGAAATCGGCTCCGCTGTTCGTAACCACTTCGCACATTTTTACCTTTTCTTCTTCCGTAAGCAGACATGTTTCAATGATTACCTTGAGAACATTGCCGCCGCAGGCATCCTTCAGGGTACGGATTTCTTTTTCCACCAAATCAAATCTGCCGTCTTTGACCCAGCCTAAATTGATAACCATATCGATTTCATCGGCGCCCTTTTTCAGAGCGTCCTTTGTTTCAAATTCTTTTACGGCAGTGGTGTTGTAACCGTTGGGAAATCCGATTACGGTACAGATTTTAAGCCTGTCCCCCACATAATTTTTCGCCTGCTCCACGTAGGAGGGAGGGATGCACACCGATGCGGTTTCATAGCGCATGCCGTCATTGCAAATCTGCCTGATTTCTTCCCAGGTTGCTGTCTGTGCCAGCAGCGTATGGTCTACTTTTGCCAATATATCTTTCTGTGTCATAATTTTTGCCTTTCCTGTTCTGTCGTTCTGCCCACCGGTTTCTGCCGGCTTGCGGTCTGACTTGTTACTTCCCGGTTACACCAGCTTCAGCGCTACTTCCATCATTTCATGGAAGGATGTCTGGCGTTCTTCTGCGGAAAGTGCTTCGCCCGTATACAGATGGTCGGAAATGGTCAGCATGCAGAGAGCTTTCTTTCCGGCTCTGGCTGCATTCATGTAAAGCGCTGCCGCTTCCATTTCTACGCACAAAATCTGCATCTTTTTCCACTGGTCGTTTGCCGTTTCGTCATCCGTATAGAACGTATCGGAGGATAAAATGTTGCCCACGGCTACGGGAATATTTTTCTCTTCGGCAATTTCCACTGCTTTCCGAAGCAGTCCGAAATCCGCAATGGGAGCAAAGGTGCCGGGCAGCTTGTACTGGCTGGCAAAATTGGAATTGGTGGAAGCTCCCATACCGATTACCAGATCCCTTACCTTTACTTTATCGGAAATTCCGCCTGCGGAACCGATACGGATAATCTGGTCCACATCATAAAAATGGTATAATTCAAAGGAATAAATACCGATGGAGGGCATCCCCATGCCGCTGCCCATGACGGATACTTCTTTTCCTTCATAGGTTCCGGTATATCCAAACATATTTCTGACTGTGTTAAAGCATTTTACATCTTTTAAGTAAGTGTCTGCAATGTACTTTGCACGTAAGGGATCCCCCGGCATCAGTACGGTCTTTGCAATATCACCTTTTTCAGCTCCGTTGTGTGGTGTAGACATAAGAAATCCTCCTTTTTATTGGGATAAAAGTCACGAAATCATAAACAATCATTCACTCTTCTTGCTTGGCTCATTCACTCGAGAATTCGTGCTTACGCACTTCTTGCTCGTGTTTCTTCTCTCACGAATCCGCGCTACCGCGCTTTACATCCTGCTTCGCAGGATATTCGTTCGCTAATGAGCCCAGAAAACCAAATGCCACCTTCGGTGTCGCTTGGTTTTCCTTGAGGCTCATTATATCATCTTTTTTGCAATATCACAAACCCATAGTTGCAGCGTTTTAAGTTTTCGTAGGCTTTCTCTTTTCACTCCGCTTGACGCATCTCCGCCTTTTCCTTTTTTCTCCGGATCAGGAACATGGCAATTCCCGCGCCGCAGATAATGAAATAGCCGAGGATACTTATGATATCCGGCACTTCTCCAAGGAATATCATTCCCAGCAAAGCTGCAAAGATAATTTGCGTGTAATCATAAACCGACAGTTCGCCGGCGGGCGCATAGGTGTACGCCGCCGTAATGGAAAACTGACCCAGCGTGGCGGAAACACCCGCCATCAAAAGGGATGCCAGCTGCCACCAGGCGAGCGGCGCATGGTTAAAAATAATAAACGGAATCGCACTGACACAGGAAAAAACGGAGAAGCAGAACACAATGAGCGGTCCGGGTGCTCCGTGTTTGGCAGCCAGACGCACATTGGTATACGCAAGTCCGGCCCCCATACCGCCGATGAGACCGAGAAATGCCGGGAACGTAGCCACATTATCAAAACCCGGCCGCAGAATAAACAATGCTCCCACAAATGCCACAATCACACAACCAAGCTGGTACGGCCTGATGGTTTCCTTTAATAAAAAAAAGGAGAAAATGATGGCAAAAAAGGGAGATAACTTATTAAGCATGGAAGCATCCGCAATATTAAGCTTACCTATGGCATAAAAATTGGCAAAAACACCTATGGTTCCGAATAAAGAGCGGAAAAATATGTATTTTCCGGCTTCCCCCGGAATGGAAAAAGAAATCCTTTTTTTCTTCATTGCCCCGAAGGAAAAGAAAACTGCCACCAGATTGCGGAAAAAGCTTTTTTCGATAGCCGGTAAATCACCTGCCAGCTTCACAAACAGATTCATGAACGCAAATCCAAAAGCCGCCAGAATGATATAAAAAATGCCTTTATACTTGTCTTTGATTTTCATAAATACAGACTCCTTTTTACAGACACCTCTGCTTTATTTTACTGTAGGGATGCTCCGGTATCACGTCTGGTTCCCACAAATACTGCTGCCGACCGGGGATGCATAAGGTATTCTGTAACCGCCTCCCTGTTATTCTCCTCTTTCCCACTGTCCAGGGCAGTGTCCGCAAAGCACCTCCACTCATATGCTTCCGGAAGCTCAGGCAGTTCAAACCTCTGCGCCTCCCAGTAAACATTCAGTGCCAAATATACCAGATCCTCTCCCCGGTCCGTCTTCCCCGCATAACAGACTGCAAGGGCCTTCGTATCCCGGTCAACATGACCGCTGAAAGGATGCTCTGTATGAATACTTACCGCCGGCAGACCGGTCTCTGACGGAGACAGGTCATTCCGTATTGCCGCATGTTCTCTTCTGAACCAGATCATTTTCTTAAAAAACCGGTAGAGTTCCCGGTTGGTATCGAGCCGCTTCCAGTCCAGCCAGGAAATCTCATTGTCCTGACAATAGGGATTATTGTTTCCAAAACGGGTGTCCCCAAACTCGTCCCCCGCCAGGAACATCGGGGTTCCGCGGCTGCACATCAGAGCCATACATGCATTTTTCATCATTTTCAAACGAAGTCTGCGGATTTCCCGATCCTCCGTTTCTCCTTCTGTTCCGCAATTCCAGCTCCGGTTGTCATCATTTCCGTCTGTATTGTTCCACCCGTTGTCCTCGTTATGCTTTCCGTTGTAGGAATAAAGATCCCAGAGGGAAAAGCCGTCATGACAGGTAATAAAATTAATAGAAGAATCGTAGCCCTGATACTGACCGGTATAAAGATCCGGTGACCCGGTAAGCCTGTTTGCCGCTGCCTCTGCAAACCAGTAATCTCCCTTCAGAAAGCTTCTCATATCGTCCCGGTACTTTCCGTTCCACTCAGCCCAGCGGGTAAATGCCGGAAAACTGCCCACCTGGTAAAGTCCGCCGGCATCCCATGCCTCTGCAATGAGTTTCACGTTCCGTAAGATGGGATCACCTGCCAGATTTTTCAAAAGCGGCGGCTGGTTCATCGGCGAACCATCTTCATTTCTTCCCAGAATGCTGGCCAGATCAAACCGGAAACCATCTACGTGATATTCAATGGTCCAGTATCGCAGACACTCCAGAATCAGCTGCTGTACCACCGGATGATTACAGTTGAGCGTATTTCCGCAGCCGCTGAAATTATAATACCAGCCCTCCGGTGTCAGCATATAATAAATCCGGTTATCAAATCCCTTAAAAGAAAAGAAGGAGCCTTTTTCATTTCCTTCTGCTGTATGGTTAAACACAACATCCAAAATCACTTCAATACCATTGGCATTCAGTTCGCGTATCAGGGTTTTCAGCTCATCACCTTCCCTGTTAAACTCTTTTTGCGCAGAATAACTGGTATTCGGAGCAAAAAAGCTCACCGGATTATAACCCCAGTAATCCAAAAGCATTCTGCCGTTAACCTCACGCTTTCCCATGGTTTCATCAAACTCAAAAATCGGCATCAGCTCCACAGCCGTAATGCCGAGATCCTTCAGATAAGGAATCTTTTCCCGGATTCCTTCAAATGTCCCCGGATGGGCAACACCTGATGAGGCATCCATCGTAAATCCCCTGACATGGAGCTCATAAATAATCAAGTCCTGTATCGGGCGCACCGGATCCGTGTGATCCCCCCAGTCGAAATCGTTGACCACCACCCTTGCCCGGTATCCATGATCCTGATTAGGCTGTTCTCCCCACACACTCTGGCCGGTAACAGCTCTTGCATAAGGATCGAGAAGCGGTAATGTTTTATTAAAAATAAGTCCTTTTTCCGGAGCATAAGGACCATCTACCCGGTAAGCATACTCAAAATCATAGATATCAAGCCCAAAAACTATCATGGAATAGACACTTCCAATGCGGTAATGTTTGGGAAAAGGCAGAATGGCATACGGTTCTTTTTCACCTCTGTGGTACAGAAGCAGCTCCACTCCCGTCCCCTCTATAGAATATACCGTAAAGTTCACGCCTTCCCTGAGAGCCGTTGCACCGTTAATTCCGTAAAATCCCGGTCTTACATCATATCCGTTGACCTTATCAAGCGGTATCAGGTGCTTTCTCTGGTCGGCAACTCTTTTTTTTCCGTCCAAATCTGGTTCCTCCTTCTTTGCTTACGCTCTTTCATAAACCAACAGCAGTGTTCCGTTTTCAACGGATACCATCGCATCCTTTCCGACAAAGGAATTGCTTACGCCAAGGGTGCGGTCGGAAGTAAGCGCACCGGTGTATTCGTATTTGAGTCCCTGTATGGTCACGCCTTCCGCTATATCACTCAGGCAGATAACGGAAATGCTTCCCTTCATGGCAGCGGAAAGCGTCTTGCTGGCGTTGTGCAGGATTTCCAAGCGGACGCCGTCTCCCAGCATCTGGAGAGAGCAGCCTTTCTTCGCATAAAAGCTCATCATCTGGATATTTGCAAGTGTGTGCGAAATCCGCGCACCGCCGCATCCGCCGTACAGCAAAATGTTCCGGTAGCCTTTTTCGTAAGCCTTAGCAACCGCCAGCGCCATATCCGTATCGTCCTTTTCCACCGGAACAATCTCCTTAGGAATGTCTTTCAGTATGTCTTTTAAGGCTTCTTCCAATTCCACCGAGTCCAAATCCCCGACAAAAAAATCCGGCAGCATGCCGTTTTTCAGCAAAAACTTCAATCCACCGTCGGCAACGACGACATAAATGTCCTTATTCTTTATTTTCGCGCTGCATCCGGTATGGCAGGGGTTGCACTTCCTGCTGGAGTGCCCCGCCCGTTGTCCGTATCCCGCCCATTTCAATAATTTCAGTAATGCGCTCTCCTCGCTGCCCATGGGAGAAGCTCCGATGATAATTGCCTGTTTGTATTCCGTTGTTGCCTGTTTCATGACCAATCAGCCGCCTTTCTTCCTGCTCACCAACTGTAAAAACCTCTTATTTCATATAAAACATACAGAGTGCCGCTACTTTATGATATATTTGGTGCCTCTGCCTTTTCCTTCCACCGCAATAACACCCTTTTGACTCATATCTTTCAATAATTGTGTTGTTTTTGATTTTCCAAATGTTACATACGGTGCAATTTCACTGATTGACTTTCGCATGGTTTTGCTTAAAACTTTGTATACCGTTTTTTCGTCTTCCGATAAATCCAGATTTTCTTCCAGAACAGGAAGCATGACTTTAATTGTATTTTCCGTCAAATCAAAAACCGGTTTTTTTAAGGATTTTTCATACAGTTGTTTTATTCTTGTAATTCCCGTTCCGAAAATTTCAACAAAACCCAATCTGTAGAACACATTTGCAAGATTTCTGTTCCTTAAAGCAGAAATTCTTCCGGATAAATATTCCTCTTCCGTTATTCCGGACGGCAGACCGCCGGGTGAAACCACTTCTACTCTGTCATCAAACATCAGAACCCTGATTTGGGACTCTATATCCCATGCTCTGTGAATAAGTGCGTTTGCAATAGCTTCCCGGAATGCTGCTTCCGGTATTTTTTCTACCTTTTTTCTTTCTGCACCCTCTATTACTTCATATTGATAATAGTCCTTGAAAACCTCAACGGTCTTATCATACACTTCCAGTACCGATATTTTTTCAAAAGTAGACCTCTTTTGAATAATGCTGATATTCTCACCAAATTTCACAATATCAATTCCGGGAAATTGATTTTTATCCGCCAAAAGTCCGGCTGCATTATTATACCCGTTAGTATTATCATACAGGTTCAGGGTTCTTAAGGTATCCTGATTAAAAGTTTCAATTTGAATACTTTCTTTTAATTTACGATGCAGGATTTCAAATGTAAGCACCTGCTCTTTGCATGGCAATTCTTCAAATCTTATATTTTTTCCCTCCAGAATGAGCCTCGAAAGTTCCAATGTATCGACTTCTATTGTTGCGGTATCGTTTCGTTTATATGCTTTTGATTTATATAAATACGGTTTCTGCGTACCGCTTTTTACAGTCAGTTTTATCGTATTATCCCCCTGAGTTTCCAGTGTATAATCCGGCTGTGGTGAAATACTGTCGTTAATTTTATTCTCAATATCCAGGCAAGACTGCTTTACATCCTGTAATCCCTTCGTATTACCGTCATCGTCCACACCGAATATAATCACTCCGCCCTCATAATTGGAAAAAGCACTTACGGTTTTTAAGAAAGTATTCGTAATAGTTTCTTTAAATTCTATTGTACGTGTCTCTTTCATGCTTTTTTCACCCTTTCTACCAATTTTATGGTATTTATTATATGCATTAATACGCAAAAAATCAATCGTAAAAATTTACGATTGATTTTTTGATTGATTTTGTATCATTATGTATGAGTAGGGATTTTTGCAGTAACCTTAGCCGTTACCCAGCTTTTTTTCTGTTTTCTGATTTACCGGTGCAACCGACTTTCTGTAACATATGGTACAGCCCACCGTAACGGTTCTGGCTTCTATTTCCGGCTTACTCCAACGACACTTCATCATGGAAACAGCCTGCTCCGCCATACATTTTCTCTGGACGTGAACCGAAGTAATGGGCGGTTCCGATATTTTGGAATACAACACGTCATCAAAACCTACCACACTGATTTGCTCGGGAACCTGATAGCCTTTCTTTTTAAGCTGCTGAATTAACAGCAAAGCCGTATGGTCGTTGTTACACACAAAAGCCGTAGGCATCTGCTCCGGCAGCGGAAATTCCTTCAGGATACCGTTCTCATCTCTGTCATCGATATGGCTTCCGCCTTCCTCCGAAATTTTTCCTTCCAAAATTGCTTTATAATATCCCAGATATCTGTCATTTACACTGTTGGTGTAGTTAAGGTTTCCTACAAAAGTAATCTCTCTGTGTCCAAGCTCCATTAAATAGGAAGTCAGGTTGTAACTGGCCTGAAAGTTATCCGATACGACAGAGTCCACTTCCACTCCCCGGTAATAAAAGTCAAGACATACCATGGGAATACCCATTTTCTTGATGAACAATACATATTTCCGGGAAAACTGACCCAGAAACATAATGCCGTCATTTCCTTCTATACCCGGGTTCAGGGTGCAGGTACGCTCCGCCTCCCTGCTCACATAAAAGAGGGATAACTGTATATTGTTCGCCCACTCAAGCTCCTGCAGTCTTTTATACAGACCACTGTAGAACTTTTCATTAGGCGTAAAATAAACTTCGGAAAAAAGTACTGCAACCCGATATTTTACCTTTTTCTTATATTCATATCCCATTTCTTCGGATTTCTTCAAAATCATCTGTTTGGTTTCTTCGGAAATGTCTTCGCTGTTCTTAAAGCATTTGGAAACCGACATTTTGGAAATCCCAAGTTCTGTGGCAATATCCTGCATTGATACCTTCTTCAAAAATTTATATCCCCCTTTTCTACTAAACAGTGCTTGATTATTTAGTTATTTGTTTATTATATACCCAAAAAAGGATTTCGGATAGTCTTGTATTGCACTTCACAGTCAGAAACTCCCACATAAAGCAGAGCATCCTCTCCCATAAGGGTTATTCCTCCGCTGAAAAGTACATCTTCCAGGTCGGGCCTCTTGCTGGGACCGGGTAAAAACTCTTTACGTTCCGCCAAAATCTGCAGCCCCGTGCATTCACGGCTTTGCGGGTCAAAAACAAAACTCATCGGATAATAATGCCTTACTTCATCCGGTTCAAAGCAGGCAATGTGTCCCAGTACTCCAATCCTGTTATCCGAAAGAAGTACCGCTTCATTGACACCGCCCCATTCCTCTTCACCGAACAAAGGCAGAAGCGGTGCATCCTGCATTGTCTGCGCCGTGACTTCTTCAAAACTGTTCACTATTGTAAAGCCGATTTTTCCGCGGCCGCCCTTTGCACCTTGCGGTCTGGTAAAAATTCCGATGCGGCCGTCCGCCAGTTCTACCAGACGTACATCCTTCATGCCGTCGGGTCCTTCGGCAAGTTTTGACATATTTTCCAAATCCGTTCCATAATAAAATACCGTATGCCAGCAAACCCAGTCCGGATTTTGGGGATGCGGAAACACTTCCGTTCCGCCCAGAACATAATGACCGCACACCTTTGCGATACAAGGGTCCTGTAAAGGAAAGCGCTGCCAGCCTTCCGCTGCCTGATAAACATCCATCTTCACTTCTTCAAAAAATACTGCCTGAGAATTTTCACTGTCCCGTTTTTCCACTCTGGCGCATATCATTTTTTTCCCTTTGTAATCAAATGCCTTTGTCGGATTGTATACATCATAGCCTTCTACGCCCCTGAATGTCGGTCTGACCGCAGGCGTATTGCTCTCCTGTTTTTTTTCATGTGTTTCTAACAATTCCCATATAGAGTTCATTTTTCGCTCCTTATTGTTCTAATGCCTGTTGAATTTCTTCCATGGAAAACTCTGCCCTGGCAATCTTGTCATCTGCCGCTCCGTAGTAAACAGACAGTCTGGAATTCTCCAGCACACCTCCGCAGGTAAAAACCACACCTCCGAAAAATCCTTCTGTTTCATAAGAGGCTTCCGGTTCTAAAATCGGCTTTGAAGCTTTTTTCAAAATTTTGTCCGGATTTTCCAGGTCCGTCAGCATGGCGCCTAAGCAATATCTGTTTCTGGTGTCGGCTCCGTGATAGATATGAAGCCATCCTTCTTTCGTCCAAAAAGGAGGAATACCGCTTCCGATACGGCCGTTTTCCCATCCTTCTTCCGATACGCCGCAAACATGACGATGGTTTCCCCAGTGTATCAAATCGGGAGATGTGGAAACCCATATATCCGGCATGCCGATTTCACTGGGTACGGGTCTGTGAAATGCATAATATAAACCTCGAATTTTACGTGGGAAAATTACCACATCCTTATTTTCCGGAGGGAAAATACACCCAATGCGCTGAAAATTCTGAAAATCTTCTGTTATCAGAAGCGCCGGCATGGCTCCCACTTCGGACACTGCCGTGTAAGTAATACAGTATCTGTCCTCTTCTTCCAGATAAGTAATGCGGGGGTCTTCCATTCCCCAGCGTTCATAACGTCCTCTAAAAGGAAGCAGCGGTTTTTCTTCCACTGTGAAATTCACGCCGTCCCTGCTTCGTGCCAGCCGAAGATGCGAGATGGATGTAAGATACTTGATTTTTCTGATGCTTCCGGTATTCTTTTTATAAATCATTCTTGAGTCACTCATGTCGTAAAGACAATCTATTTCTTCCCTGCCAAGTCTCTCTAACTTCAAGCCATCGAGAACTTCATCATATATCGGAATGCACACTGCATCTTCCGGCTGTTCTGCGCAGGATTCTGCCACCCTGCACAACAAAAGGTACTCATCCCCCATTTTCACCGCTCCACAGTTGAAAACGCCATCCACTTTGAGAAAATCATGTGAGGGCTTGACGTCTGCCGCTGTGATAATCGGATTCTTTGGTTCTCTTATCATTTCTCTCCTCATTTCTATTGTTATTTTACTATATTTAATGTTTGAATTTCAATCGAATTGAAGCCTGTTCCTGCCTGCCGTCAGACATTTTCACCGTTACTTTCAGTGTCTTATTGCCCTCGGAAAAGTCTTTTGTATCAAATGCTACCGTTTCCGTCCCGGTAAAAACCAGTTCCCTGCCGTCTGCTTCCAGTATAATTTCTTCCACCGTCAGGTTTTCATCCGTAGAGCATACAACCACATCGGGTTTTACTGTTCCCGTTACCTGCTCATTATTCTCATATCCGGATATGGTAAGAGTCACCGTATCGGAAGCAAACCATTTTCCATCCGCTTCATACCTGCTGTCCTCATGGCTGATTGTACTTCCTGCCGGAAGCTCTACCAGAACCAGAGCCTGTCCTGCTTCCATGGTAATACTTGTTTTTCCGCTGACATTTTCCGCTATAATTTTCTTTTCCACGCTGTCAAATAAATCATAGCTTCCTTCCGGTAATTCGTAGGTAACGGTCTTGGACGACTCATACGGGTTGTATAGCAAATATGTCGCAAAATCATCCCCTGCATAACCGGTATTACAATTTATCTTTAAAATCATATCCACATCGGTACGGTCTACCGCAGCTGCAAACATTCCGGTATGTGCACCGCTGTATAAGGAAATATCCGTTTCCGCCCAGTCGTAGACTGTGGGGTCTCCGCCCACCCAGGGGGTCATGGTATTACTGCTTTTTCTGATTCCTTCATACGGAACAGCATTTCCGGCAATTTCGAGAAAATTCTCTGTCTGGACATTTCCGGCAGCCGATTGATTCTTTTCTGCTGTTTCTGCCGGGAAAAAGTACCGTCCTGCAGCGGAAGCATTCAGAAACCAGATACCCATGGCCTGCGCATAGCGTGTGTCATATTTTGCTAACGGCGCAAGTGCATAACCTGCCGCAAAGGTATTCATTGCAAACGCATAACCGTCTCCGTCCGTCGTACTGCCCATCAGGCCGTTGACACAATATTCTCCCCATGTACCGTTAATCTGTCCCCATCCTCCTCTGGGTATGGAATTTCCGTTCAGGACATCTCCCAACAGATTATCAATGTCGTAATTCATATTGTTCTGTGCATTGAATTTTGCCGCAAGTGCCGGCGCAAAATACAAAAGCACTTCGTAAAGGGAACTTCCCTCATATGCATCCAGGTATGCGAGGCACTGCTCCAATAATTCTTCATATTCTGCTTTTCCCGTCAGTTCCATGCCGATTTCCATCAGCACCGCAATTCCCGCAGCGCAATCCGGCTCTTCCCAGACTCCGTTTTTCCAAGGCTCCATTGTGGTAAAATTGAAGCCTGTGTAAGAAAAGCTTCCTGTATTCAACATGATATTTCCTGCTTCATACCATTTTTCAATGCAGGCAAGGGCATCCTGCCGAATTTGCTGTTCGTCCGGATAAGATACGGAAGTCATGGCAAATAAAACAGCCGGGTATAACATATACCACATAGACGAGCCTTCCGAAGAACCGCCCGGATTATTCAGGACGATATTTTCTGTTTCCGAAAAATAAGCATGTAACTGTTTCACGTAATTTACATCATTTTGTCCGGACTTATCAATGCCGGACAGAGTAGCGCTAAGTACGGATGCTATCGTTGCAACCGCTTCTTCGGAGCCGTCGCGTCCGTATCGGTAATCACCAACATATGCTGCAAAAGCAAAAGTATCGTTTGTTTCATCCTGCCATAACAAAGGTAAAAATACACCTTCCTCTTTGTTGTCAAACACAAGGGCATCAAAGGCAAGAGAAGCTTCCTTATAATTAAACCATTCGTATGCAGGCGGCAATTCAATTTTCAAAAGTGTTGTTCCTCCTTC
>ERZ780100.408-NODE-408-length-20673-cov-2.328742_pt1 | contig 20673 bp, 24 predicted proteins | sample MGYA00511573_ERZ780100 | MGnify/ENA primary metagenome ERZ780100 (study PRJEB29588, sample SAMEA2161876) | human gut metagenome | biome: human gut; feature: human-associated habitat; material: faeces | place: Denmark | collected 2008/2010 ...
GGCTGAATGCGCAGAAGGATGACGTCACCCCCAACTGCCGGCAAGCCTGCCAGGGCTGCGGTGTTGCCAAATTCGGCGGCGGTATCTGCTTTGAAGAGCATGTGGACGACAATACGCCCTGCTGGTCGTAAGTTAGGAAAGGGAATAAAATGAAGGTCAGAGTAAAATTTCGGAAATACGGAAATTTAAAATATATCGGGCATCTGGACGTACAGCGCTTTTTCCAGAAAGCGGTGCGCAGGGCGGAGATTGACGTGTGCTATACCACCGGCTTTTCCCCGCATCAGATTATGTCCTTTGCAGCTCCTTTAGGTATCGGGCTGGAAAGCAACGGTGAATACATGGATATGGAAGTCAACAGCTTTCCGGGCAGTAAGGAAGCCGTAAGGATGTTAAATGAAGCATCCGTGGACGGCTTTGAAATCCTTTCCGTGAGAGTGCTTCCCGAGGGCAGCAAAAATGCCATGGCAAGTGTGGCGGCAGCCGGTTACACCATACACTTTAGGGAGGGCAGGGAGCCTTCCTTTGACTGGAAGAAGGAATTTCCTTCCTTCATGGAAAAAGAACAGATACTGATAACCAAGGAAACCAAGAAGAGTACGGCGGAAGTGGATTTGCGTCCCGGTATTTATGAATGGAGCCTGCAGGAAGATGCTCTTTATCTTTTGATAAATGCCAGCAGCTCCGGCAATATCAAGCCGGGCATGATTGTGGAGGCATTTTTACAGGAACACGGTGAAAGCCTAAAGGAAAACGCACTTCTGATTACCAGGGAAGACACCTATACGAATATCGGTGACGAAGAAAATCCGAAGCTTGTACCCTTAGAGGAAATCGGCAGTGAACAGTAAAGCAGATAAAAAATTAGTCATTGTATCCTATCAGCAGAAAGATATCAGCGTCATTCTTCAAGACAACCGACTATATTCCCTGAAAGTGTACGCGGAAAACGACGTCTCCCTTTTAGGGAATATTTATATCGGCAAGGTGCAGAACATTGCCCGGAACATTCAGGCGGCTTTTGTGGAAGTGGGAGATAAAAAGCTTTGCTTCCTGCCTCTTTCCGATACAAAGTATGCTTATGTCCGGAACCGGAAAACGGACGGTAGTCTCCGTTGCGGGGATGAAATTCTGGTACAGGTGGGGAAGGATGCCGCAAGAATTTTTGGATAAGGAGAAAAAACTGCCAGAAAAAACAAAACAGCCTGTGGTAACTACGAAAATATCCTTATCCGGGAAATACCTTGTTCTTTCCATGGGCAGCTTAAGAACGGGATTTTCTAAGAAGCTTCCGAAAGAAAAGAAAGAAGCCGTTTTAGAATACCTGATAAGCTGCGGTATTTTAACGGAAGACGGCAACTGCACCCTTGCAGGCTGCGGCATCGTGGTAAGAACCAATGCCGAAAATCTTTCCCCTGAAGAATTCGGACAACTGGAAGAAGAGTACCGGAGTCTTTGCAAACTCTTTCAGACCATTCTCGGCAGGGCGGAACACAGCACTTGCTTTACACAGCTTTCCGAGAAAAAAGTACCTGTGGCTGAGGATGTCAAAAACTTCTACGAAAAGGATTACGACGAGATTATCACGGATATTCCCCGGGTGTATGAAGCTCTTACCGGGGGGACAAATTTACCCATGAAAAAGCCGGTTAGGATTTACGAGGATGAATATTCGCTACTTAAGCTTTATTCCTTAAAAACGAAAATAAATGAGCTTCTGGGAAAGAATGTCTGGCTGAAATCCGGCGCCTATCTGGTAATTGAGCCCACGGAAGCCCTGACGGTAATCGATGTAAATACCGGCAAATTTATAAAGAAGGCATCCGATACCGACGAAACCTTTTTTCAGGTCAATGCAGAAGCGGCGAAAGAGTGCGCAAGGCAGCTTCGCCTCCGTAATATTTCCGGTATGGTTATGATTGACTTTATCAATATGAAATCTGCCGAAAAAAGAGAGGCTCTGCTGCAGCTTTTGCGGGCGGAAACAATAAAGGACGAAGTGCAGACGGATGTAATTGACTATACGGCGCTGGGACTTGTGGAAGTGACCCGCAAACGCATAGACAGACCGCTGCGGGAAGTGTTAAGGAAAGAAGTGTAACCAATCATGAAAAGTCTAAAGATGACAGTATCAATAAAATTTGGGAGTCTGGAACATGAAACTGATACAGATGGCAAAAGTCCGAGAGGGAAGATATCTGAAAAATTATGAACTGACTTACGAAAATAAAGCCGGTAAAGAAAAGGTTTATGAAATTGTCAGTTTCCGTAATCTGAACAAAGCAGAAGAGCTGGGGGAAAGGGTGACCGGTTTGTCCATTGTTGCCATTTGCGGCGGTAAAATGCTTTTACTCAAAGAATTCCGTATGGGGGTCAACGAACGTATTTTCAATTTGTGCGCCGGTATGCTGGAAAAAGGGGAAAACATTGAGGAATGCATCCGCCGGGAGCTTTATGAAGAAACGGGACTTTCCTTAAAGAAAATTATCCGTATTCTTCCGCCGTCCTATGCGGCAGTGGCTATTACCGACATTAAAAACCAGATAGTGTTTGCTGAGGTGGAAGGTACTATTTCCGAAGAACATACTTCCGACAACGAGGACATTCAGGCAGCGTTATATTCCAGACAGGAAGTAAGCCGGCTTCTGGAAAATGAAACCTTCAGTTCCCGCGCCCAGATTGCAGCCTATATGTTCAGTATCGGCGCACTGGATGTGAATACGGATAGATAATGTGGCTTTGTAAGCTATAAAGATGGTCACCGGAAGAGAGATACAACTATGCGCAAAATGCAGATTTAACGAATAGTTAATACCTAAGATAATAATATATTATATATCTGTATGGCGCTTTTTATAATTTGTAATTTACTTTTATCCAAAGCCGTGATATGATTTCTATATTGCAGATGTAGTTCATTGGTAGAACATCAGCTTCCCAAGCTGAGGAGGCGGGTTCGATTCCCGTCATCTGCTTTTTTTATTTGCCAAATTATAGGCTTCAAATGGCATTGTTTAACCCATACACGCAAGGTTTTATAAAATCTCCGCAGAGTCCAGTACAATGGTAAACGGTCCGTCATTCAGTAAGGAAACCTTCATGTCAGCACCGAAAATACCGTGTTCCACAACTGGAATTTCCTTCTTACATTCCGCAATGATATATTCATACAGTTCGTTTGCCATTTCCGGTTTGCCGGCATATACAAAGGAAGGACGATTTCCTTGTTTACAATCGGCATACAGGGTAAACTGCGAAACCAATAAAAGACTTCCGTTTACGGCACGGATATCCAAATTCGTTTTTCCTTCGGCATCTTCAAAAATACGCAGATTGATAAGCTTACGCATCATTTTATCTGCGATTTCCTTCGTATCTGTCTGGGAAATCCCTATCAGAACCAGATAGCCTTTCTCGATTTTTCCGACTATTTTTTCGTCTACAGTCACAGATGCGGACTGCACACGTTGTATTACAAATTTCATTTATACTTATCTCCTTTTATCTAAGAATTCCAGTCCTTCCAGATATCCGGCCGGTAACCGATCCTTATAATAATAAGTATTTCTTTCTTTATTGTAGTCAGTCCTTTATTGCTGCTTGGACTTTGCTAACAGGATAAGCTTTTCGAAGGATTGCGCAAAGCGCCTGTCATCCTCTTCTGTCCGCTTTTTAGGGCCCTTTATATGGCTCTTTTGTGAGCTTCGTCTTACCTTTTTGTTAAGATGCCTTTCCATTAACATCCGGTCAATATTATCATTGGTATACCATTTGCCGGATTGATGAATGGCATATGTTTCTTTGCCAAGAGCCATGGCTGCCACACCATAATCCTGGGAAACTACAATATCTCCCTTATGGCATAGACTAATCAGCTTATAATCTACGGCATCCGCTCCGGCGCCGACTACGACCACTTCACTGTAATCGGAATATAATATATGGTTTGTATCACAGAGTAATGTGACCGGTATTTTATGCTTTTCGGCTATCGCTTCTACGATGTCTGTTACCGGACAGGCATCTGCATCTACATATATCTGCATTTTACGTTCTCCGGGGATAAGCGTCATGGTTAATATGGTCTTTACTTTTGCAATGCGTTCCAGTGCTCTTTCGTCATGATGTTTACATGCTCAATCCGTACTTCATGTAACAAAGGAACAGAAACATTCTGTGTAGTGTGATGGTAGAGAAAACCGACCTTCTCCTGAACTCTTTTGGACTTCTCATTGCCATCGTAATATCCGCACCATATGGTTTGCATTCTAAGGTCTTCATATCCGTGACGCAGGAGTTCTTTTGCGGCTTCCGGCATATAACCTCTTCCCCAGAAAGGTTTGCCCAGCCAATACCCCAGTTCACATTCATCATCACGGGTTACACGGTTAGTATGACCTTTCAGGATAAGTTCAACCGCACCGATAGCTTTCTCGCTGCCCCTTTCACAGATAGCATAACATTCTGCACCGTTTAGGACATTGCGGATTATGGAAAGACTTTCCTCCGCTGATTGATGCGGCGGCCAGCCGGCAATAGGACCGACATCCGGGTCTTTTGCATATTCAAATAAACTGTCCGCATCTTTTTCGGTCCATTTTCGCAACAACAGTCTTTCGGTTTCCAACATAAGGAACTCTCCTTTGGTAAAATCTATTTTTTGTAAAAATGAAAATCACAACAATCTTCACCGGCCCCCAATGTTTTGGTCCGGCTGAAGCCTAATTTTTTTAGTCCGCCGTATGTTACGTTGTCCGTATCGCAAAACAGACGGCACAGTCCGGGGCAACCGTTATGCGTGCATGTTCTCCCCAACCGTACCAAACATATATTTCTGCATGCAGGCATACGCCTCTTCTTCCGGTATGTTTTCCTGCACCATAGCTTTATATAGTGCAATACCGGGCAGAATTGTCTGCACAAGTGTTTTCTTTTGGTTTTTTGACTTGTTTTTTATGTTTTCGATAAGGATGCCGAGAATTTGCTTCTGCTTTTCCAACAGGGAGTTACCTTTTGGTTTGCCGAATTCTTTTTCTAAAAATGCTTTTATCTGTTTTTGCTGCTTTATTTTCATGGAGAAAAACCTTTCTTGTTTCTACTTTTATCCGGGAAGAAATCCGCTCAGAATAAGGAAAAGATAGGACCATTCCCATATGACGTCCTGAAAACTGTTTTCCATATATTCGTAAATATCTTCCTCGTCGTAACCGGTCATTCTGGCAATAACAACGATATAATCCCGTACGGTTTCATAGGTGAGCGGCTGCGGTATCGTTTCTCTGGCATTCAGGAGCCATTTCAGAAAAATACCCTGACGCATAACAGCATACTCCATGCAAATCCATTGAAACATCACAACCATGGACTCTCTGTCCGACTCCGGGATAAGCATGTTGGTAAACAGTTCGGACACCAGATAATTCCGGAAAAGAGGTTCATATTCCGCAAATTCTTTCTGAAATGCGTCCAGAGGCATATCCGTATCTTTATCCAGGATTTCTTCGGCTAAGAGAGATACGTCTTCAATATATTCCGTATATAAGCCTTCTTTTCGGTAATTGTAGGCAATATCGAGCCAAAGCTCATTATTCTCCTTAAGGCACTGTGCTTTATCAGGCGGTAAAGCTTTTATTGCCCGATAGAGGCTCGCAAGTGTGCTCTCCTTTCGGTATTCGGAGATATCTTCCGGAGACAGAGTATCCTTTTTCTCTATATCCAGTAATATATAAAATGCCATTAAAAGTGCGGAATTGACATCGTAGTTTGGGTTCCCCACAATATCCATCATCAGGTTGCGAATAGAAAAGTTACTATCCCCGTGAACGGCATCCAGATTTTGGAATACAAGTTTGCTGTCAGTATGCAGAAAATCAATGACGGCAGGGCAACAGGAAACAACGGAGAGCTCTCTTCTGTCCGGAAATTCATGTATTTGTCTCGGAAAAGTATGACAGGTTTCGGAAAGAATATCTTCGCCGAAGTTTGATACCAGACTGCAAAGTCCTTCCTTCAGATAAGGACAGTCACCGTTCTTATTAAGCCGGATAATACCCTCTCTTCCGCATTTTTTTACGGGAATATCCAGCCTTTTCCCATTTAAGAATGTTTTCTTCCAACGGGAGAGCGTCTTTTCGTCTACGGCAATCTTCCACTGCATACAGCAGGTCATAGGGCATTTATCGGCAATACACCGGAATTCATCATAAAAATGAGGTTTGATGTCCATAAAAGACTCTTTTCCTTAAAATAAAATTAGTTATGCAGTTCGTTTACTACCCTGCCGGCATCCAGGTGGTACTGGCGGTCACACAGAAGGGAAATATCCGTTGCATTGTGGGAAGATAAAAGGATGGTTGTTCCTTTTTCTTTTTCGGCAAGGAGAACCTGACGGATATGTGCAACCATGTCCTTGTCGAGTCCGTTAAAAGGTTCATCCAGAATAAGAAGTTCGGGCTGCTCCATGAGAGCCTGGGCAAGACCGAGCCGCTGCCGCATTCCGAGAGAATACTTTCGGACGGAACGATGAAGTTTGGGGTCAAGACCGACCAGTTCCATATAGGAACAGATAGCATCAGCCGTAATTTTACCACGCAGGTCTGCCAAAATCTTCAGGTTTTTAAAACCGCTGTAGTAGGGAATAAATCCCGGAGTCTCAATGATGATTCCGACATTCTCGGGAAAATCGATATCTTTTCCGATTTCTTTGCCGCCTACCCTTATTTGTCCGGTATAAGAACTGTAAAATCCGCAGATACACTTCATGAGCATGGTTTTTCCGGAGCCGTTTCCGCCTACCAGTCCCACTGTTTCGCCCCGTTTTACCGTAACGGACACATGGTCTAATATGGTATATTCTTTTGTTTTTAATGTTACGTCATTTACCTCTATCATCATTCTTGCTCTCCCCTCAACCGGTCAATATCTATTCGCTTTGCTGCATGTGCAACTGCCGCATATACTATCACTATCAGAACAAGCAATACGATAAGGGATAGTATGGGCGGAAAAACGTATTGCCTGTAGTAATCCTGAAAATGTATCCATAGTATGGAATGACTTACCGGGAACAGCCACATCCATTTGGTTTTTACAGAGCATAAAACAATTCCGGCGGCAATGGAAAGCATAACAATCCAGAAAGCAAGCACTTTTCTGCCGTACAGAGAAGCGAAAAGCATAACGGAACTGCATAACAGCAAAAACAGAAACAACAACAGGTAGCTTTCTGCAAATGCCCTGTAAGGAGGCATCTGGTAGTATAAATTCAGCGGAACCAAATCAGATACGGAAGTTGTCATGTCTGCGGATGTCACGACCAGACTCCAGCCATTTATCAGGAAAGCATAGGAAAACGTCTGCACCATGGTAGAAAGGATAACAAACAACAGGTAGGTAAGGAGGCTGAGTACCTGAAACAACACCTGCCCCATTATCCAGTTGCGCTGTCCCACTCTCAAAAGATAAAAATAGGTATTTCCGCTGACTCTGGGAAAATCTGCCATAATTACCAGATAAACCAGAGGAATAAGAAGAAGCATAATGCCGGAATTGGCAACAGCAATGACCGGCTCCAGTGCATTTATAGGCTGTGCCAATGTAAAAGCATAGTTTTTTAAGGGAAGAATAACGATTTCCCTAATCATAACAAGCACAACCAGACATACCAGCATTCGGGGATTGGTAATCCATTCCGTATATTCGCGTTTGAACACACTGAATATCTGTTTCAAAGAAAGTTTCTGCTTCATGCGCTCACCCCCTTATATTTTACCAGCCATAACCGGTAGCCTGTGCAATAAAACAGAACACACAGGAGGAGAAATACATAAATTTTTGTATTAAGCAGGATACGGGATGTTACATAATTAAGAAGGAAAGGGACACAGAGATTGACGTATATGTTTTGCGTTACACTTACCAGTCCGCAGGAGAATATGCTGAGCATGGCTACATAGCAAAGCATGTAAAGAAGGTATCCTGCGGAGGATATAATCATCCGGAAGCTGTTGTTTTCTATTATTCCTATAACCTGACTGCCGCCAAAATCATAAGAAGAAGGGAAAAACAGGCGCACAAATATTCCGTATAGGATAAGTCCCAGAAATAAAGCGCCGACACCGCTTACAATACAACTCAGATATTTAAGGTGTATGTAATGCTTTACCCCTATTCGGCTGAAATGAAAATAAAAATTATTTGTGCGCAGCGCGTCACATATAATCGGCAGGGAGGCGATAGAAGCAATCAGAGGCAGAGCAAGATACAGATGCCCGTACAGAACTACAGAAAAAGCATCCGCCCATGTTACTAATTTCCGGACATTGTCGTACCCTTTGAACACAACTTCTATCACAGAAACGGCTCTGCCGTTGACTGTGCCGATACCGCTGCACAGACATAAAGCAAGTACAATCACAATATTCAGCAGGATAAAGCCGGTGTTCATATTGTTCCACAGCTTTTTCATGCACTCTCCCCTTCCTTGCGGTTTCCCTGACCCGGGATTTCAGTTTCCGTGAAAGCTGTTCACGGAAAAATTATCGGTTACCGTTCCGTCAAGCATATCGACATTGACGTAGACCAGACCATTTGCTTCGGTAATTCCGTATTCATAATTATTTTCTTCATGTTCGCACGGTATGTAAAAGGTGTATACCGGTCTTGCTTCCATGGTGATATGTTCTCCGTAAGGAGATTGCTTATCGGGATTATAGATAGGTTTCAGTACATATTCTATGCGTACTTCCGCTACCTTTAAGCGGTTAAAACCGGACAGCTTTTCCTCCGCAAGCTTCAGCGCACTGTCAAAATCAATCACTTTATCTGCCATTTCCTCTTTTACCACGTCTGGATTTAGCTGTGTTACACAGGTAGATATGGTACCGGGGCTTTCTATATTTACACTGAGTCCGGAGGACATGGCGACTATTACGATAGAGCCCATTACATTGGGGTCCATCAGATGAGTGATATAGGATAATCCGACACCTTTGTACATGGGCTGATAAAAAAGCTCTACATAATCGTTGCCGGCATTATCATGCCGGATATAAGCGGTTCGTATCTTGTAGGTCAGTTCCCCGTCAAGGTACGGAAATTCATCAATCCATTCATCGGCACTGTCAATTACCTGCTGCAGGGAAGTGCTTGTTCCGTTAAGGTTACAGGTTATATCCGGACAGGATTCTCTGCCAAGGTAGATGCGGTTTGTTATTTCCGGGTAGTTTTCATCAGCCACATACTTCTCATATTTTCCGGAAAAGAAGGCAAATCTTCCGTTTTCCAGTATATAACCGGATGTATCATCCGTCTGAAAATCCCAACCGGCTTCAGCAGTGTCGCCCTTTGTCCATTTTGGGGAAAAGACACCGATTTGCGCAGCAAAATCTTCTTTGTTTACACTGAAATTTTCTTTTGAGCAAAAGGTCACAAGACCGACATCCTCTACATCGGAAAAGTCTATCTTATCGGGCAGAATGAGGTTTTTGGGCTGATATGTCAGAGTATCCGGCGTAATGTTTTTTAATTCCGCAGGACTGCAATAGGTGACATTATCGAGAACTATCTGTTCATTAACTCCATAGTCCTTCATATTTTCTTTTACCTGGTCAGGTGCTTCTGCACATCCTGTCAACAGACAGATACCTGCAATCAGGGGAACAAGCAGTGCTTTTTTCATATAGCCGGCAGCCTCCTATTTCTCATCCTCATTTACAGATTCATCCGGCTTCTCTTCTGCCGGAGCCTTTTCTTTTTCGATTGCTTTCGGTTTGCCTGTTTCAGTCAGTTCTGTATCTTTTTTTTCTGTCAGTTTTTCTTTGATCAGGGCATAGGTGTTTTTATGCTTCTTGATTTTAGGCTCGGCAGGCACTCTGGGAAGGAAATTACCGTCCTTATCCACACATTCCATATCATTGTAGGATGCCGAGTCGGTGGGCAGCTTTTTCTTTTCCAGATTATGGTTGATAATTTTCCTGATGGCTGCATAAATGATGGCAAAAATAGGTACGCCCACAATCATGCCGGGGATACCGAACAGACCACCGAACAAAGTGATGGAAAAAATAACCCAGAAGCCGGACAATCCGGTGGAATCACCTAAAATCTTGGGACCTAAGATATTGCCGTCAAACTGCTGCAACAGGAAAATAAACAGTACGAAATATACGCAGTTAAGCGGATGGGTAATGTCTACAATCAAAATCAGCAGCGCACTGGGAATGGCTCCCAGGTAAGGACCGAAGAAAGGAATAACATTGGTAACACCGACAATTACACTTACTAAAATGGCATAAGGGGTATTCATAATGGTGGTGCCGATAAAACAGAGCAGACCGATAATGATGGAGTCCAAAACCTTGCCGCTGATAAAGCCGATGAATGTGCGGTGGATGAAACGGAAGGACTTTAAAATACTGTTTGCCGCATCTGTCTGGAACAAAGCATACAGCATTTTTTTACTCTGGTCGGAAAAGGTTTCCTTGCTTGCCAGAACATAAATGGAAATAATAAATCCGATGATAAAGTTCCAGGTTGCTTTTACAAAGCTGATAATACTTAAGGACACCGTTTTTAAGATTTCACTGGATTTAGCAAGAAGTGTTGCGGTATCTTCCAGCCATTTTTCCAATTCGGTAGAAGCTTTGCTTACCTGTGGAACGATGTAGTTCTTCAAATCGGGATTGTTTTCAAGCAGTTTGTCCAGCCAGGCGGATACATTGTCAACATAGGTATCGAAATTGCTGATGATGGCACGGATACTGGGTACAATCTGGGATATCAGCATGGCTATGATGGCATATAAAATAAAGAATACCAAAACTACCGTCAAAAGAATGGAAAGCGCACGGATAATTTTTTCACGCTTGACGGAAGGTTTTATTTTCATTTTATCAAACAACGGATTTAGCAGACCTTTTTCAAAACTGTTTAATATAGGAGTCATCAGATAGGCTATAATCAGACCACAGATAATAGGAGTAGTGACTCTGGATCAAGATTTTACATTACGGACAATATCTGTCATATGGAATCCCACATAATAGAAACAAATGGCTGCCGCTATAACGAAAAAGGCAGTAATGCCCCATTTAACATATTTGCTGTTGATTTTGAATTTCATAAGTGACCCCTTCTTTTACTTTTTAATTTAGTTTATTATAGCATGAGGAAGCAGGGAAAAACAGTGTGTATTTTGTAAAAACTAATGAAATTCCCGGAAAAAACAAGTATAATAAATAAGATATTACAGAAACAGAAAGGTGATTTATGAAATTACAGCGAGTATTGAGCGAAGTCAGAAAAGCGGTGGACGACTACCATATGATTGCGGAGGGCGATAAAATTGCAGTCGGGATTTCGGGCGGAAAAGACAGCCTTACTCTTCTGTATGCCTTAAGCAGCCTGCGCAGATTTTATCCGCACCCGTTTGACCTGGTGGCGGTCACGGTGGATCTTGGCTTTGCTAATCTGGATTTGACAGAAATAAAAAAGCTTTGTGAAAAGCTGGAGGTACCGTATACCGTAGTAAAGACGCAAATCGGTCAGATTGTATTTGAACAGAGACAGGAAAATAACCCCTGTGCTCTCTGCGCCAAAATGCGGAAAGGTGCGTTGAACGAAGCTATGAAACAGCTTGGCTGTAATAAAATTGCCTATGCCCATCATATGGACGATGTGGTGGAAACCATGATGCTGTCCTTGCTTTACGAGGGCAGATTTCATACGTTTTCGCCGGTGACTTATCTGGATGATACGGGACTTACCGTCATACGTCCTCTTATCTATATGAAGGAAGCGGATGTCATCGGATTTGTCCGTAAATACGAGGTTCCCGTAGTAAAGAGTCCCTGCCCTGCCGACGGACATACCAAAAGAGAATATGTAAAGCAGCTATTAAAGCAGCTTAATACCGAAAATCCCGGAGTGAAACAGAGGATGTTTACCGCCATACAAAACGGATGCGATAATCTGAAGGAGTGGAATAAAGATGCCGGCTTATGAAACTTATCATGAAAAATTAGATAAACATAATATAGTAAGAACCAGAGAAATCCTTTCCGCTCTCCCACCCTATTGTCAGGAGTTTTTCAGAGGGATTGCGGACAGGACATCCACGAGAACAAGACTGGCATATGCTTATGATTTGCGGGTCTTTTTTGAGTTTCTGCACGAAACCAATCCTGTTTGTAACAAAATGGAAATAAAGGACATTCCCATCAGTGTACTGGACAGCATAACCAGGCAGGATATTGAGGAATACCTCTCCTATATCAGTTTGTATGAAAAAGAAGGTGTGGAACACAGCAATACAGACAGGGGAAAAGCCAGAAAGCTTTCCTGCTTAAAAACCTTTTACCACTACTTCTTTCAAAATGAAAGGATAAGTAAAAATACGGCGGAGCTTGTTCCGGCTCCGAAGAGACATGAAAAGGCAATTATCCGTCTGGATCCCAACGAGGTAGCTATTCTGCTTGACCAGGTGGAGGACGGTACGAAGCTGACAAAAAAGGAACTGGAATACCATGCAAAAACGAAAGTGCGGGATGTGGCGCTTTTGACTCTGCTTTTAGGAACCGGTATCCGTGTATCGGAATGTGTGGGACTGGATATTAAGGATGTGGATTTCGATAATGACGGTATCAAGGTAAGAAGAAAGGGCGGCTATGAAGCCATTGTGTACTTCGGAGAGGAAGTACGTGAAGCCCTGCTTGACTATATGGATGAACGGGAACATATGATACCCGCAACAGGACACGAAGAAGCTTTATTTCTTTCTATGCAGAACAGACGGATGGCCGTCCGTTCCGTGGAAAATCTGGTGAAAAAATATGCCTCCCGGGTAACGACCTTAAAGAAAATCACTCCCCATAAGCTTCGCAGTACCTATGGTACGACGCTTTATCAGGAAACGGGGGATATTTATCTGGTGGCATCCGTGCTGGGACACAAGGACGTCAATACGACCAGAAAGCATTATGCCAATATGGATGAAGAAAGACGCAGACAGGCTGCCAATGTGGTAAAACTGAAAAGTGAAACGCAGCTGCCTTCTTCCCGGGGTACAGAAAACTAATCCACCTTATGGGTGGATTAGTTTTTGAATCTAAGTTAAATGTATCTCTGCGATGGAACAAGGAGGTAGGGTTATGCTGACAATCCTGTCTTTTAAGCTGACAACACATGATATAATATGCACTTTGTCGGGACTATCAAAATCATTAAAGGCATGAGCTTCCGCACTAAGAATTCTTGCCGATGCAGAATGAGGGAGGAAACCGTAAATTTGTCCACTTATTTCTGCTGCTTCGGAAAGGGAGGCATTAACCAGTGTAATAGTCATCTGATTTTCCGATATGGATGCCGAACAGGAAATCATAGGAGTATTCATACCTTCCACCATATTTTCATTTTGAATATAACAATATACAGCATCAGCGCCCTGATGGTTTTTAAATATGTCAAATACATGATAAGTAGGAGTTTTTACCATGGTATCTCCTTCTGATAAAAGTACGGATTGCAAGACATTTACCATTTGGGCAAGATTGGCCATTTTTACACGTTTACTATGTCGATTAAAAATATTTAATTGAATTGCTGCAGCTATGGCATCACGCATAGTATTCTGCTGGTATAAGAAACCGGGATTGGTATCTTTTTCAGGCTCATGCCAGCAGCCCCATTCACCTATTACCATCCCAATTTTGTTCTCCGGGTCATAACGGTTCATAATTTCTGTATGTCTGGTAAGCAATTCGTCAGCAAAGTTGGCGGCCTCTACGGTTTTATAAAACATGGTATCATCAAAATCGGTTGCCGGCTCCATTTCAGGCCAGACAGGCATGGTATAATAATGCAAATCAATGGCATTTACTACTTCTGGTGAGAGAGCTTTCATCATACTTTCCATCCAATCGTAGTCAGCAGAACTGGGTCCACTGGCAATTTTATATAAAGTGTTCCCTGAAAAATTCTTACAGAAAGACTGATAGCGCTTATATAAATCTGCATAATATTCCGGGCGCATATTGCCTCCGCATCCCCAGTTTTCATTTCCAATTCCCAAATATTTTACTTTCCATGGTGCCTCTTTCCCGTTTTCTTTTCTTAATTCTGTCATGGGGGAATTGGCAGAGGAGGTCATATACTCTATCCATTCGGATAATTCCTGAACTGTGCCGCTTCCCACATTTCCATTTATATAAGGCTCGCAACCGATTAATTCGCAAAGCAGCATAAATTCATGTGTGCCGAAGGAATTATCTTCTGTTACACCACCCCAGTTTGTATTTATAATTTTCTTTCGGCTCTCTTTGGATCCGATACCATCCTTCCAGTGATATTCTTCGGCAAAGCATCCGCCTGGCCAGCGAAGTACCGGTATTTTAATATTTCTCAAAGCTTCTATCATGTCTGCGCGAATTCCTTTAATATTTGGAACTGATGAATTCTCTCCTACATAAATCCCATTATAAATACATCTTCCAAGATGCTCTGAAAAGTGGCCATAGATTTCGGGATTAATATGCCCTATAATATCCTTGGCATTTATAAGCAATTCATAGTGTTTCATAATGATGTCCTCCTTTTTAGTTTTACATTACGGTATGTACTAAACGTATCATATTGTAAAATGCAATACAATGTTCTATAATTTTGTAAAACTTATAAATCGTACTTTTATGGAGAAAATGATATGTATAGACTTCATGCGATGGGGATAAATATCAGACATGTCGGTGAATTTGTTATAGATAGAGAACATGGTTCAGGGGATTACCTTCTTGTTATATTCAAGACGAATGCCTGGATTAGAATTCATGGGGAAGAAAAGCCGGTTCATCCGGATAGCGCTATCATATACAGAAAAGGAACACTGCAATTTTACAGAACGGATTGTGGAAATTTTTTACATTTTGATATGGAGAATGAACAGGCGGATGAATTTATAAAATATGACACACTCCTCACGATAAATAATGTAGAGAATGTGGAAGAAATTTTACGCATGATAAGCTGGGAACAGATGAATGCGTCTGAAAATAAAGATAAATACATGTCATTACTTATAGATATGCTTTTGACGAAACTATCAGAAACAGAAACAAAAAAAGTACAATCTATACATAAAAAATATGACTCCGAACTTGAAAAGCTCAGGGCTGAAATATACAGTAATCCTGAAAACTTTCAATCAATTTTACAGATGGCTGCATATGCAAACTTAAGTAAATCCTATTTTCAACAGCTTTATAAAAAGAAATTCGGTATAAGCTGCTATGATGATTTGCTATCCGCAAAAATAAAAACAGCACAATATTATTTAACAGAAACAAATTTAACTATAAAAGAAATATCCGTATTGTGTGGGTACGAAAATGATATTTCTTTTATGCATTGTTTTAAGAATAGATTACGTATTACACCAAGCGAATACAGAAAGAAAAAATTGAATTACTTCCACTCAGAAGAATAATAAGGAACGACCAGATAGCTTCCGGCATCAATGGAAGCATCTTCGGACAGGTGGTTAATCTGACGTACTTCGGAGATGTACTCTTCCAATGTATAATGCTCGTCCATGTACTCTCCTGCTATGGAGGTAAGGGTATCGCCATAGGCAACGGAAATGCTGGTGTAATATTTATAGCTCTGCTCTGCGTCCGCAGTATGGGCAGAGGAAATCAGCGTATGGGTGCCGGTGGCAATGATGACTGCCAGACAGAGGGCTGTTGCAAGACCAAGCAGACGTCTGCGAATCTGGCGCTGTCTGTTTAACTTATAGCGGCGGCTTCTTTCTTCACTTTTTTTAACGGCTTCGTATACTCTTCTGTCCATGATAATCACCTTTCTGTTTTCCGTATATATGGCATATACTGTATGTGGCATATATGATTTCTGTACATACCCGTATGCTTATGAATGTCGGTTTAAATCCATGTATTGAATATATGTTCGGGAACGTTTGTTCTTATAGATGCATTATAGCGAACATACATTCTTATGTCAATAGATTTTATTAAAAAAAGCGAACATATTTTCTGAATATATGTTTGCTTTTTAAAAGCTGCTATGCTATACTGAATACATCATAGAAACGCAACAGATATGAAATTCAGATAGAGCTTGGGAGGATGCTTATGGCACAGGGAAAGATTTCGGCAAAGCAGAAAGAGATTTTAGAGTATATTAAGGATGAGATATTAAAAAGAGGTTATCCGCCCGCAGTCCGGGAAATCTGCGATGCGGTCAATTTGAAATCCACATCTTCTGTCCACTCTCACCTGGAGACACTGGAAAAGAACGGTTATATCAGAAGAGACCCGACGAAACCCCGTGCCATTGAAATCTGTGATGACAGCTTTCAGATGGTACGCAAGGAAATGGTAAATATCCCGGTTGTGGGTCAGGTGGCTGCCGGTATTCCTATTTTAGCGGAGGAAAATATTGAAAGCTACTTCCCTATTCCGGCGGAGGTTGTTCCTTCCGGCACTTCCTTTATCTTAAAGGTAAAGGGTGATTCCATGATTAACGTGGGTATTTTCAGCGGCGACCAGATTTTTGTAGAAGCATGCAATACGGCGCATAATGGTGACTTGGTAGTCGCTATGATTGATGATTCCGCTACGGTCAAGACTTTCTATAAAGAAGACGGTCATATCAGACTGCAGCCGGAAAACGATACAATGGACCCTATTATCGTAGATGACTGCACGATCGTGGGAAAGGTATTCGGTGTCTTCCGCCTTTATAAGTAAAAGATTATTAAAAAAGCAGATTCTCCGGAGGGAAAACCTGCTTTTTTTATACTTGTTGTGCTCTTTTTAATAAGGCATTTCAGGCGTATTTTACTTAAAACGCACATCAATGTAAGCCTTGATTTCTTCTACACAGCGTTCAAATCCCAGCTTGGAGCTGTCTAAACACAAATCGTAGTTTCTGGCATCTGTCCATTCCCTGCCGGTGTGATACTTATAATAATCGGCTCTTGCCTTGTCGGTCCTGGAAATGAGCTTCTCTAATTCTTTTTCGGACATGCTGTGCTTTTTGGCAGCCTGTTCCATGCAGAAATCTCTGGGCGCATGCACAAAGACGCTTAACACGTTGTCGTAGTCTTTCAACACGAAATCCGCGCATCTGCCGATAATCACACAGGATTCTTCATCCGCCAGTCCGCGGATGATTTTTGCCTGATAGTTGAACAGATTGTCGTTGGAGGTAAAATCGTCGCTTTCCGGGCTGATAAGCTCTCCCTGATAAACTTTTTTTGCAACCTTATATAACAGATTGTTTTTTACCTTTTCGTCTGCTTTGGCAAACAGAGCTTCGTTAATGCCGCTATCCTCGGAAGCAAGCTTCATTAAGTCTTTATCGTAGTAAGGAATATGCAGTTCCTCTGCCAGCATGGCGCCAATGGTTTTACCGCCGCTTCCGTACTGTCTTGCAATTGTGATGACGATATTTTTCTTTTCCATACCCTGACCCCTTTTCTGTTATTCTCCTAAATATGCTTTCTTGATGGAATCGTTGTCCAAAAGCTCGGAAGCCTTTCCATCCAGTACAATGTTGCCGGTTTCCAGAACGTAGGCTCTGTCGGCGATGGACAATGCTTTCTTTGCATTCTGCTCTACTAAAAGAACAGTCGTGCCGCTCTTGCTGACTTCTTCGATGATATCGAATATCTCGTTTACAAAGATAGGTGAAAGACCCATGGAAGGCTCATCCATCAGAATAATCTGCGGATGGGACATCAGGGCACGTCCCATGGCAAGCATCTGCTGCTCGCCGCCGGAAAGGGTTCCGGCAAGCTGGTTCTTACGTTCCTTCAGTCTGGGAAAACGGGTATAGACCATTTCCAGGGTTTCGGCTATTTCTGCCTTATCCTTACGTGTATAGGCACCTAATTTCAGATTCTGTAAAACTGTCATATTGGCAAAAACACGTCTGCCTTCGGGTACATGGGCGATCCCCATGGATACGATTTTGTGACCGGGCATGCGGGTGATATCCTTACCTTCATAGGTAACAGAACCACTGTCGGCATTAAGCAGACCGGTTATGGTATGAAGAATGGTCGTTTTACCGGCACCGTTGGCACCGATTAAGGCAATGACTTCTCCCCTGTTTACTTCAAAGGATATGCCTTTGATTGCCTGAATCATTCCGTATGAAACTTTCAAATCTTTAATTTCCAACATAGCCATTGCAGTTTCCTCCCTATTCCCCTAAATAAGCCTTGATAACTTCGGGGTTATTCAATACATCAGAGGTTTTGCCCTGACATAAAACGCGGCCGAAATTCAGTACGGTCAGCTCTTCACAGATACCGGAAACCAGCTTCATATCATGCTCGATAAGAAGAATGGTCATGTCGAAATTCTTCTGTACGAAGCGGATGGTATCCATCAGCTCCTGGGTTTCGTTCGGGTTCATGCCGGCAGCCGGTTCATCCAGTAAAAGAAGCTTGGGATTGGTGGCAAGCGCTCTCGCTATCTCCAACTTACGCTGTTTGCCGTAAGGGAGGTTGGAGGCTAAAAAGTCTTTTTCCTTATCCAAATCAAATACCTTTAACAGGGACATGGCTTTCTCGTTCATTTCCTTTTCTACCCGGCGGTACTTTGGCAAACGTAAAATGCCGGTCAGAAGAGAATAATGATACTGGTTGTGAAGACCTACCTTAACATTGTCGATTACGGACAAATCCTTGAACAGACGGATGTTCTGGAAGGTTCTTGCAATACCGTCCTGGTTGATTTCAATGTTTTTACGTCCGGTAATATCCTTGCCATCCAGGCGGATAATGCCTTCATTTGGCTTATAAACACCAGTTAGCAGGTTGAATACGGTGGTCTTTCCGGCACCGTTAGGACCTATCAGACCGTATAACTGTCCTTTTTCAATATGAAGATTAAAATCATCAACGGCTCTCAGACCGCCGAAGGAGATGCTTAAATTCTGTACTTCCAGTAATGCCATAATTATTTCGCCTCCTTACGCTCGGGGAAATGGAACTTTGCCAGCATTTTCTTTTTCCAGTTCTGCGCCTTGGGGCTCCAGTTAAAGAGCATCATGATAATCAGGACAATGGCGTAAACCAACATTCTGTATTGGGACATGAAACGTAAAAGCTCGGGAAGCAGGGTCAGAACGGTAGCTGCGATAATGGAACCGCGGATGCTGCCGATACCGCCAAGTACTACGAACACCAGAATCATAATGGATAAGTTGTAGTCAAATACACTGGAGCTCATGTTACCGTAGCTGTGAACATAGAAGGCACCTGCCATACCTGCCAAAGCTGCGGAAATAGTGAATGCCATTAGCTTATATTTGGAAACATGGATGCCGACTGACTCAGCTGCAATCTGATTGTCCCGGATGGACATGATGGCACGGCCGTCTCTTGACTGGATAAGATGCAGAACGATGAACAGGGTCAGCAGAATTAAAATGGCTCCAATGGTAAAGTTGGCGTCCTGCGGCATGCCGGTAACACCCTGTGCACCTTTTACAATGACCGTACCGCTGTCGGAAAGTCCCAGGGAAATGGTATCCTTCGTGGACATATGCACACCGTTTTCATCCACACCGAGGAATAGAATGTTGAACAGGTTCTTGATGATTTCACCGAAGGCCAGGGTTACGATTGCCAGATAGTCGCCCTTTAATCTGAGAACGGGCATACCGATTAAAAATCCAATGATACCGGCGCTGACGGCACCGATAATCAAAGCCAGTAAGAAACGTAAAGGGCTGAAGGTAATCACATCCTTCATGGCAATGGAAAAGATGGCACCTAAGAATGCTCCTACACACATGAAGCCTGCATGACCGAGGCTTAATTCACCTAATATACCAACGGTTAAATTTAAGGAAATTGCCATAATGATGTAGGTACATACGGATACCAGCATGCCTTGCAGATGATAGGATAACGCACCTGCAGCAATTAAAATCTGTACTATGATATAGGCAGCCACCACAATGGCATAGGTGATGAGATTGTTTTTTGTCTGTTTGTTCAAAGCTAATTTTTTCATACTGCTCTCCTCCTATACCTTTTCCTGAATCTTTTTACCTAAAATACCGGTAGGCTTCACAATCAGCACCACAATCAGCACACCAAACACGATGGCGTCCGCTAACTGGGAAGAGATATATGCTTTGCTTAAGATTTCAATAATTCCCAACAAAAGACCGCCGATTAAAGCACCGGGAATGGATCCGATACCGCCGAATACAGCAGCTACGAAAGCCTTGATACCGGGCATGGAGCCGGTATAAGGATTTAAGGTCGGATATGCGGAACAGAGAAGCACGCCTGCGATGGCGGCTAAACCGGAACCAATGGCAAAGGTAAGGGCTATGGTTGCATCTACGTTGATACCCATAAGCTTGGCAGCTCCCTTATCTTCGGAAACGGCAAGCATTGCCTGACCTGCTTTTGTTTTATTGATAAATAATGTAAGTGCCGTCATTACCACGATACAGGAGGCGATGGTTACAATGGTCTCGCCGGAAATCGTAAGTCTGCCGCCCGCAAAAGTAAGCGCCGGAACGGAAACGACTGAAGTGAAGGACTTGGGAGCCGAACCGAAAATCAGCAGAGCCACGTTCTGCAGCAGATAGCTGACGCCGATGGCGGTAATCAGTACGGCAAGGGAGGACGCT
>ERZ780100.418-NODE-418-length-20338-cov-3.093675_pt1 | contig 20338 bp, 18 predicted proteins | sample MGYA00511573_ERZ780100 | MGnify/ENA primary metagenome ERZ780100 (study PRJEB29588, sample SAMEA2161876) | human gut metagenome | biome: human gut; feature: human-associated habitat; material: faeces | place: Denmark | collected 2008/2010 ...
GGGGCCTTTTTGTGCTGCCCGCCTGCGACAGATTCGAGGAGTGGTTCGGGCGCAGGGCGGACAGAGTGAGAAAGCTGTACAACTCCGAGCTGGAATGCGGTTTTTATTCTTTTCTCGGAAAGCCTCCTCGGACAAAAAACGGGTTGAGACTCAACGGCGAGGCTTACGCGCAAAACAAAAAATAGTGCTTGTTGCACTGTTCAAAGATTTGTGTTTTTAAAAATTTTTTGATATAATAATCAGGCAATACGAAAACAATAGTTTTAGACGCGGCTGCGGGCTGAGGCGGTTTCTTTTTCGGCAAAGCTGTCTTTTGTGCTCCGGGCACGGTTTTGACGGAGTTTTCTGCAAAAATTTGTTAATTTGACCGCAAGGTCGATATGAGAGGTTTTTACTTGAAAAACCGAAAAAAACGGCGGGGGAGAACGGGAGCGGAAAATTTATGACTAAAAAATTGTTGAACAAAAAAATCGTTATTCTTGACGCATGCACGGTGAGCAACGGTGACGTCGATTTCGGCACATTCGAGAGTTTGGGAGACGTAAAAATTTACGATGTTTTAAACGGCGACGAATTGACGGAAGCCTGCCGCGAGGCCGAGGTGCTTCTCGTAAACAAGACAAGGGTGGACGAAAAGCTCATTTCCGCGTGTCCCCGACTCGAACTTATCTGCCTGTTTGCAACGGGCTATGACAATGTGGATATCGAAGCCGCAAAAAGGCGGGGAATAACAGTATGCAACGTGCCGCGCTATTCCGCCCAGAGCGTGACGCAGCACGTTTTCGCCATGCTGCTTGAATATGTGCGCAATATTTCCCGTTTCGAAAGCTTTGTCGCAAACGGCGGCTGGACGAGAGAGGGAGGCAGAGCAATTTTTGCCTATCCGATAGAAAATCTGGCGGGCAAGACCTTCGGCATACTCGGCTTCGGCAGCATAGGCAGCAGCGTAGGAAACGTCGCCGCCGCTTTGGGCATGAAGGTGTTGTACCACAGCGCAACGCGCAAAAAAAATCTCGGCAGGGATTTCAGGTATGCCGATTTGGACACGCTGTTCAAGCGCAGCGATTTTCTCAGTCTGCACTGCCCGTTGAACGAAGAAACACGTCAAATAGTAAATAAACGCACGCTGTCGCTTATGAAACCGCGCGCCGTGCTGATAAATACCGCGCGCGGCGGACTTGTGGACGAAACCGCGCTTGCCGAAGCGCTCGATTCGGGACGCCTTGCCGCCGCTTTGCTCGACGTCGTGGCGGAGGAGCCGATAAAGGAAAGCAATGTGCTGCTTTGCGCCAAAAACTGTTTGATTACGCCCCACGTCGCATGGGCGGCGGCAGAGACGCGGCAGGACGTGGTTTACGACGCTGCCGTCAACGTCGGCGCTTTTTACGACGGCTATCCCGACAACGTGGTCAACGGCGTGCCCGCAAGAGAAGAATACAGGAAAAAAATCTGACAAGTTATTAAATTTGCCTGATTACGCTTTGTATTTTGTCGGAACGGACTGTTTTTTTAAACGAGTTTTTTCATGCCTGTTTTGTTTCGCAGTGAAAAAAGCGAAAATCTTTTAAGTAGCAATACTCCGCACAAGGCATTGCAATCGTAGGTTAACGCCCACATTATTATTTTTTTAGGTTGTCTTGATTGAGCCATTCCAAAAACTCCCCAAAGCTTTTTGTAAGACTGTTTTTGTCGGAATTGTTTAAAATATAATAATCGGCAATTGCGATAGGACCGCCTTTGTCGAGATTTTCTATTTCGGCGACGTCGCGGCTATCTACTTCTTGAGCCGTCAGCGGTCGGATTTTTCTGACGGAAAGGCGCTGTTTTCGTATAGAGTTGTTTGTAATTATTGCAAGCAGGACGATTTCGGGATATTTGTTTTTCAAAAAAGTATATTCCGACCAGGAATATAACCCGTCCAGCACTATGTTTTTATTTTCGCTCTCGTCTATTTTTACTGACGCCAATTGAGCGTAAGCGGATTTGCCCAAACGGGCGCGTATATCTTCCCGAATATGTTTTTCGTTTTTCTCGTTTACCGCGAGTCCTTGACGGTTTAATTCGTCCATGGTCAAATCGCCGAAATGAATACGGAAAAAGCCGGCTTTGACGAATAAATCGGTCAGCTCCGACTTGCCCGCTCCGCACATGCCTACGATAGCAATTAAATTTTTATCCATAATTAAGACACCTTGAACCTTGCTTTTAATTATAGCATTTTTTCGGGGAAATTCAAATATTTTTCAGGCGTCAATATATTTAAGCGGATATAAACGTAAGTTGCATCCTTCAAAACCGCAGCTATGCCGTCTTTAAGATTTTGCAGCAGTGCTCGTACAGAGGAAACGCACCCTTTTTTAAGGGTGCGCCACCGTCAGGAGGTTGTTTTCAATTAAAATTGAAAACAGGCATGAAAAAACAATTTGAAAATCGGGAGAGATAATACTTAATTTTTCTTGTTTAATATTAGCACAAAAAATTTTAAATGTCAAACAAATTGTGAATAAAAATGATAAAAAATTGAATTAAAAATATTAACGGAGAATTGTGGGTGAAATTGAAGTTATTGCCTTATTTTGTTTAATCGGAGCAAACTTTGGCAATAATCGAATGCAAAGAGGTTTCTATTTATGGCGGTCAAGGCAAGCATATCCTTCGGGCTCGTTTATATTCCCGTTTCGCTGCACGTTGCGGTAAGGTCAAACGGAGTGGATTTCAGACTGTTGGACAAAAAGACCATGTCGAAGGTAAGATATCTCAAAACCTGCGACGAGTGCGACGGCAGAACCGTAGAGCAAAAGGATATTGTCAAAGCATACGAATACGAAAAGGGAAAATTCGTCGTTTTTTCCGACGAAGATTTTGAAAAGCTGAAAACTCCCAAGGACAAGACGATAAGCATAGAAAAGTTTGTCGGTTTGGAAGAAATAGACCCGATTTATTTCGACAAGCCTTATTACGTTGCGCCGGAGGGGGCGGACAAGGCTTACGCCGTGCTTGTCGCGGCTATGGAAAAGGAGAATAAAGCGGGAATCGCGCGCTGCGTGCTCGGAAACAAGGAGACGCTTGCGGCGCTCAGGACAAAGGACGGGACGTTGTTGCTCAACACGATGTATTTTGACGAGGAAGTACAAAAAAATCCCGTAAAGCTCAATAGCGAAAGCGGAGAAAAGGAGCTGTCTCTCGCGCGCACGGTAATAAACTCCATGAGCGGCAAATTCGAGCCGTCCGAGTTTAAGGACGAATACAACGAGAGACTGTTAAAAGCCATCGACGGCAAGGTCAAGGGCAAGGAAATCAAGTCTTTGGGAGGCTCCAAGCCGCAAAAGACAATGGACCTTGTGGACGCGCTCAGGCGCAGCGTGCTTCTAAAATCGGAAAAGCCGTCAAAGGTAGGGGGAACGGTAAAGCAGGTCGCCAAGGGAGAAAAAAGCAAAAAACGCGCCTGAAAACAACATTGCCGACGGCAAACTGCCGTCGGCAATGTTGTTTTTTTGTTTACTCTACGGTCACGGATTTGGCGAGATTTCTCGGCTTGTCTACGTTTCGTCCAAGCTCGTTTGCGGCGTGGTAAGCCAATAGCTGCAAGGCGCAGGAAACGGGGATGATGTCAAGCTCCCCGCAGTGCGGCAGCACAACGGCTCTGTCGGGCGGAGCGTCGTCCGACATGGCGTCGGAGACGGTGAACAGCAGCGTTTCGGCGCCCCGCGCTTTTACCTCCTCGACGTTGGACATGGTTTTTGAGAACAGCGCGCCGTCGGTTGCCAGCGCGACGACGGGAGTGCTCGACTCAATCAGAGAAATCGTGCCGTGCTTCAATTCTCCCGCAGCGTAGGCGTTGGCGTTTATGTAGGAAATTTCTTTCAGCTTCAAGGCTCCCTCCATAGCAGCGGCGTAGTCCTGTCCGCGACCGATAAAAAACACGGACTGCGCTTTGCAAATGGATTTTGCCGCGGCTTTTAGACTGTCGTCAAGTTTCAGCGTCTCCCGCACGGCGCGGGGGACGCTCAGCATGGCGTTTACGTAATGCTCCTCGCAAGCGGACAGCGTCCCGCGAGCCTTGCCCAGCAAAAGCGCGACGGCAAACAAACACAGCACCTGCGTTGTGTAGCCCTTTGTAGTGGCAACGGCAATTTCCGTGCCCGCGCGCGTGTGCACCGTCTTGTCGGCTTCTCTCGCAATGCTGCTCAAAGGGGTGTTTACAACGGCGAGAGTCGCCGCTCCCTTTGCTTTGGCGTGCCGCAGCGCAAACAGGGTGTCCGCAGTTTCCCCGCTCTGACTTATAAACAGGGCGAGAGTTTTTTCGTCGCAAAGTACGTCCCGATAGCGGAACTCTCCCGCAAGCTCGGCTTCGGCGGGAATACCCGCCAGCCGTTCGATGAAATTTTTTCCCGCGACTCCCGCGTGGTATGCCGAGCCGCAGCCGATTAGCTTGACGCGGTTAAAGGCGTTTGCTTCCTCATCCGAAAACAAAATTTTTTTCAGCCGTTTTCCGTCTGTAAACTGAGCCGCCGCGTCGGTCAGACAGCGGGGCTGACTGAATATTTCTTTTAGCATAAAAAACGGGAAGTCGCCTTTTTCCGCGTCGCCGCCGCATTCTCCCGTCGGTTTGAAGCTCGGTGCGGTTCTGTTGCCCTGTCGGTCGAACAGCTTGATTTCTCCTTTGCGCAGCACGGCGACGCTGTTTTCGTCGGGGATACAGCATTGCTCGGCAAAGCCCGAAATGGCGGGAATGTCCGAAGATACAAACGAACAGCCTTTGCCGAAGCCTATTGCAAGTGAGGAGTCTTTTCGCGCCGCAAATACGCAGTCGGGAGCATGGGAGGTTATTATTGCAAGGGAAAAAGCGCCTTCCAACTCGGAAACTGCGCGTCTTATGGCTTTAAGCACGTCTCCGTCGTAAAAGTATTCCAACAGCATGGGGACAACCTCGCTGTCGGTGTCCGAGACGAAGGAAAAGCCTTTTTCGGAAAGAAACGCTTTTAAGCCCGTGTAATTTTCTATTATGCCGTTGTGCGCAACGGCAAACATGCCGTCGGCTGACAGAAAGGGGTGGGCGTTGAGGTCGGTTGCCTTTCCGTGGGTTGCCCAGCGCGTGTGTCCTATGCCTACGGAAGAAAGCGGCGGCGCGGATTGATTGAGCTTTTTTTCAAGATGGGAAAGACTGCCCGCCGACTTGCAAAGCCAGATTCCCTTTTCTCCGTTTACGGCAATCCCGCTGCTGTCGTAGCCTCTGTATTCGAGTTTTTTTAATCCGGCTGCGATTAAAGGAACTGCGGGGGTTGAGCCGCTTACTCCGAAAATTCCGCACATATCGTCCTCCGAAAAATAATCTATAATTTAAGATATGTGCTTTTGTTTCGGTTTGCCACCCGAGGCGCTTATTTGAAAACGTGAAAACAAGCCGCGGCGGACTTGCTTGGCATAAGCGGATTTGTATGCCGATTCGATAGGGGCGGCGGTAATTTTTTGTTTTTCATTTTGCCGAGCAAAAAACAGCAACAGTTTAAAAGCAAAAGTCGGGAAAAGATTCCCGACTTTTGCTTTATTTAAAATGTAAAGAATAAAAAACTTTGTTTCTCGGATTTTCGAGCGGAAAAAGACAGGAAACGGGTACAGACGGGTTAAGCTTTGCTTTTATCTGCTGAGCAGATATTTTATTATCGCGTCCGCCAAATACAGTCCCGCAACCGCAGGCACGACTGCTCCGCTCGGTATGAATTGTACGGAGTCCCGCGCGGGCGCGGGCTGCTCGGGCGACCAAATTACCGTTAGCTCGTTTACGCCTCTTTTTTTCAGCTCGGCGCGCATTTTTCGCGCCAAAGGGCACACGGACGTTTCGGATATGTCCGAAACCCTGATTAGGGAGGGAGCGGTTTTCTTGCCTGTTCCCATGCAGCTCACAAGTTTTACGCCCGCGTCGCGGCTTCTTAAAGCAAGCTCCAGCTTGCCGGGGAAAAAATCTATTGCGTCGGCAACGGCGTCGAATTGTTTCAGGTCTATTGCGTCGGCGCTCTCCGGGGAGTAAAACAGCTCGTGCGCGGAGACAATCAACTCCGGATTGATTTCTTTGAGTCTTTTGACTGCCGTTTGCGTCTTTTTCTGTCCTACCGAAGAGGACAGAGCCAAAAGCTGTCTGTTTATGTTGGACTCGTCTATATCGTCGGGGTCGATGACGTCCAGCGCGCCTATTCCGCTTCGGGCGAGAGCTTCGAGAGCGTAGCCTCCGACCCCCCCCCACCAAAAACCCGCCACGCGGCTGTTTTTGAGTTTTTCAAACGCTTCGTCGCCGAAAAGCGCGCGCGAGCGTATAAATCTGTCGCTCATTTTTATTTCCATTATTCTGTGCGCAGCGCGACAACGGGGTCCTTTTTAGCCGCCGCGCTTGAAGGGAACAATCCCGACAGCAGCGTTAAAACGACGCTTACGCAAACCATTATCACCGCTTCGTACCAGGGGAAAACGGCTATGGCGGCTATTGCGCTGACAGAGCTTACTATCAGGTTGACGACAAGACACAGAGCGTAGGTTACGCCTATGCCGATTAGACCGGAGGCAAGCCCGATAATAAAGGTTTCCGCATTGAACAGATAAGAAACGTCGCGTTTTCTGCCGCCCAACGACCGTATGACGCCTATTTCCTTTGTGCGCTCCACAACCGAAACGTAGGTTATTATGCCTATCATCACGCAGGACACCACGAGAGACAGCGCGGTGAAGCCTATCAGCGCATAGGTCACCACGTCGATGAAATCGTTTATCATAGAGATAACCAGCGAAAGATTGTCGGCGTAGGTTATGTCGTCGCGCTCCGCCGCGGTTATGAGTTTGCCGTTTACCACGATATCCTCGTCGGAGTTCCAGCGGTCGAGATAGGCGATGACGGCGTCCTTATGCTCGAAATTGACCGGATAGACGGACAGAGATGAGGGGAGCTTGACGCCGCCCAGCTGTTGAAGCGTAAGAGTGTAATACTCGTCGGGCGCGTTTCCGCTTCCGCCGCCGCCCATGCTGCCCATGAGCGCCGACATTGCGTTGGGCGTGCCAACAAGCCCCGTCTGATTTTCGTGTGTTTCGCCCAGATAAGTGTAGGAAAAATCAAAGGTTATGCCTGTGGGGATGCCGTTGTAAACAAGACTTGTAAAATTCTTTTCTCCTTTTTCGTTGAGATACGAGACGATTGCGGAGTTTTCGTTATGCTCCAAAGCGGTCTGCGCCAAAGCTTCGGTATAATAAAAGCCCGCAGACATACAGCCGTATGAAATATCCTCCTTGGGGCGCAGTATGCCCGTAACCGTCAGTTCTATGCCGTTTTCAAGTCCCTCGCCGTAAGCCTGATAGGTGAAAGGGGAAAAGGGATTGGCGGACGCAAGGAAAATTTCATCGTTGGGATACCACACGAAGGAACGCCCGACAAGCTCGTCATAAGAAAAGCGTTCCTTGTCGAGAGACTCGTCGTACAGAGGGTCGTCCGAAGCCTTGTAAACGAGATTCATAAACTCCTCCTGCGAGTAGTATCCGAGCTGAGCCAGCAGCAGGTCTGTCAATTCGGTGTTTTTGTTTACCACTATCATTACTTCGTCTGCGGCGTGCGCAAGCCCGCCCTCAATCAGGTCGTATTGCTCTGTCAAATAAGCGTCGTCGGAGGGAGCCTGCCTGAAATTTTGAGTAAGATTGGTTACGTATGTGGCGTACTGAGCGAATTTCGTTTCTTTGAGCACGGCGGTGTAAATCGTCCTAATCGCGGTCAGAGACATGTTCTGCGCCTGCCCGTCGTGCTCGGTTTTGAAATCGGTGTAAATGTTGTTGCCTGCGTCAAGCCCGTAGTCCAAATGAATGGCGGCGGCGTCCTCGCGGGGGAGAGCCTTTACGAAATCGACGTAGTCCTGCGTGATGTTGTTTGTTATCACCAGATTGTCCGCCGTGCCGGAGCGCTTTACCAACGTGTCTATCAGAGAGTTTACGTTGACAAATCCGTTTTCTACAATCAGTTCGTTTTTTTCCGACGGCGTCATGGAGGACATGAGCGCGCTCATGTCGAAGGTGGTCTCCTCAATGGTTATGGGATTGCCCGAAAGCATATCGTTCTGCATTGTGCGGATGTACGACTGCACTCCGTATGAAATTGCGAGAACCAGAGACACGCCTATTATGCCTATGGCTCCGGCAATGCTTGTCATGACCGTGCGCCCTTTTTTTGTAAACAGATTTTGCGCCGACAGCCTGAACGCGGTGCCGAAGGACATTTTGGCTTTTTCTTTGCCGGCGCGCTTGTCGGCTTTTCTTTTGCCCGCGCGTGGAGTCGATTCGGCTTTTTTGTCCGAAGGCTCGCGTCCGTCGTCCGCCGTTGCAGGCAACGATTCCTCCGCCTTGTGCTCCTCCTTTTCTTCCGTCAGGGAATAGGGGTTTGTGTCGTCGGTTGTTTTGCCGTCCAAAAGCTTTATGATACGGGTGGAGTATTTTTCGGCGAGCTCGGGATTGTGAGTGACCATGAGGACAAGCTTTTCATGCGCGATTTCCTTGATTAACTCCATGATTTGAACGGAAGTCGCCGTGTCAAGCGCGCCCGTCGGTTCGTCGGCAAGCAAAATATCGGGTTCGTTGACCAACGCGCGGGCAATAGCCACGCGTTGGCATTGTCCGCCCGAAAGCTGATTTGGCTTTTTGTTGTACTGACCTTCCAAACCCACCCTGTCCAACGCGCGCTTGGCACGTCTCGTGCGCTCGGCTTTGCCTACGCCCGCTATGGTTAAAGCCAGCTCGACGTTGCCCAGTACCGTTTGGTGGGGGATTAAATTGTAGCTTTGAAACACAAAGCCTATCCTGTGGTTGCGGTATACGTCCCAATCGGCGTCGTTGAAATGTCGGGTGCTCTTTCCGTTTATGAACATTTCGCCAGACGTGTATTTGTCCAAACCTCCGATTATGTTGAGCAGCGTGGTTTTGCCGCAGCCCGACGGTCCCAGCACGGATACGAATTCGTTTTTTCTGAATGCGAGGTCGATGCCGCGCAAAGCCGCCACGGTGGTGTCGGCTACCTTGTAATCCTTTGTTATGTTTTCTAATCTAAGCATTTTTTCTCCGTAAATTTGTCAGCCGCTTGTCTGATACGGCAGCGTGATTGCAACAGTTCCTTCGATTTATTTATTTTATTACGTTTTTGCTTCGGTGGCTACTTTTTTTCGCGTACTCTTTCAAGTTTTTTGTCGATAAAGCAATATAAATTGTTTTGAAGAAAAGCGCTGTCCGCAAATTGGCAGTATAGTCTTTCTTTTATTGACTTTTTGTAATTCTGCAACAAATTTGCAAGTGAAAGCGAGCCTCTCATAATATGGTTAAATAGGTCTGTCTTAATTGACAGACCTATTTTTGTTTTACGGAGGTATTACTTATGGGCAAAAAGAAAGACATGATTTATTCTGTGTCTGCGTTTCCCCGCTACCTACAATGAACTGAATGGTTGCAGCTGAAAAGGAGCTTTCGATAAGTACCCTCCAAGTCGTCTTATCAAAGACGCTATAAGGCAAATGCTCAAAATCGGAATAAAAGTCATATATCAATAATTAATTTTGTTACTTATAAAATCCGATAATGATTCTATGACTGGTTTATCTGTTTTTGCGCTCTCTCGAATTGAGGTGTATAAAACGTAAATACTACTTACAAACGCAATTACACTATATAAAAGCGGTACAACCGCGATGTAAATTATTGTATTATTGCTTACCTCAGCATCTCTAAACATAAAGGCGACTACAGCCGTTCCGATAAGGATTATTAAAGGAAGCCAAAACAGAAAAAACGAACGCACCCCGGTTAATACATATTTCAGGGCAAATTTAATATCTCTTTTACGTTTTAGTTTTTTTGCTTTTTCATAACTTATGTGCCATTTCAGTTCATAATAATTCGTTAAACTCGGGTACTGGATTTGTATCGATGGGTCTGATTGATACCGTTCCGCATCATTTAATATCTTGCGCTCCCATTCGGTTGCCCTATTCCTGAATGTGTTTGCTGTTTTAAGAAGATGTCCGAACCCACCATAAGTATAACTGTCGGTTATTCGTGGATTTGGGCTTTGTTCCATAATCGACAGCAAACAACAAACGTAAAAATACAATTCATTAGGATATTTATTGAGTGCCCCATTTGCTGTGTTATATAAAGAGTCATAATTTTTCAATTCTAAAAAGCCTTTACATCGCTCAATCATTTCATTTTTTTCGCTATGTTGCACAATCACTGTATCAATATTGTTTGTTACATGGATATTATAATTTTGAATTACCTTTTCCGTTACGAAAGCAGTCCCGCAGAAAGGACAAATTCCTGCATCCTTACTATCATCAACTTTTAACGAGCCTCCGCATTGCGTACATTTTGCTGCTACTAAAGCCATAGTTTTCCTCCTTTGTCTTCTATAAACATTGATTGGAATAGAATAAAAAAGCGTGCCTTCAATCGAAGACACGCCCTGCATTGTATCTCCGATTGCTGCTACGCTAACTTTCACCTAACGGAAAATGAAGATACGAAATGCCTGTTCGTACCCGTTAGGTGGGCAAAATAAAGTTAACGTAGCAATTACAATATATCACAAACGGGCAATTTTGGCAAGAACAGTGCAGGATATTTCAATCAAAATAAGAGCCCCCCCTAATTAAGAATCGCCAACACGAATGTACTCCTTAATTAGTTGCGATAAAATCAAGTCTAACAGGAAAAAGCTTACGCTATGCAAATGTATCTTGTAAACGAATATGGGATTACATCATATTTATAAAAATAATTTTTATGAAATGATATTTTCACCCGATAGGGTGAGAGTCTGAGCAAAAAAAGCGCCGCTTTTAGCGGCGTTGGTGGAACAAAACAAAAGAAATACGCACACCTATCAAAAGCGTGCGTATACCCCTGTTGTGGTGGAGATGATGGGACTCGAACCCACGGCCTATGCGTTGCGAACGCATCGCTCTACCAGCTGAGCCACATCCCCGAGCTTTGATATTATAGCAAACGGAGAAAAAAAAGACAAACGATTGCGTGCATTTTTCCGAAAAAGTTTTGCAAAGCATTGAAGCCGTTTTGAGGCGGCGCGATTTGGAGCGGCTGTTGTTTTGCAAGGCGCGGTTTGCGCGCGGCGGGGGCTGCAAGTCGGACGCGCGTCGTCTCGGTTTTAAAAAAATACCGAACGAAATTTTAAGCGGTTGACAGGCAAATGCATTGCGGGCAAAGGCGGCTCGACAAATTACGACGAAAAAAGTCGGTGTAATTTTTACAAAAATATAAAAATCGACATAAAAACGTTTGACAAGGGAAAACAGATGTGGTATCTTATCATCACAGGAATGCAAGTTTTAAGACTGCTTTCCTTTACAACAGCCCGCACAGACATTGGTTTTTTTTCCGGTTTTTTTCATTGTTTGCCGGAGCAAATCCCCCTCCTTAATTTTCCAATGTCTATGTATTACACTTAAAAACCGCCCGAAGGCGGTTTTTAAGTTTTTATCCCGATTTATTTCAAGAATCAAGGAGAAGCACGAGCAAAATGAAGGTCACAAAAAAACAATTCAACACGAGAAAATGCTTTATCTGCGGCATGGAAAACGAGCGCGGAGTGAAAGCGCCCTTTTACGAAATGGAGGACAAGTCGGTGGTCAGCTACGTGACGTTTGACGAGCTGCACCAAAGTTATCCTGGCAGAGTGCACGGAGGCATAATTTCAGCCATGCTTGACGAGGTGGCGGGGCGCGCGCTGTGGACGTTGGAGCCGGAGGCGTGGGCGGTCCCGGTTCGTTAAACGTCAGGTTTTTCAAGCCCACGCCCTACGGAAAGCAGCTCAAAGCGGTTGGGCGCGTGACTAAAAACACGTCGCGAGGCTATGTCGGCGTGGCGGAGCTTTTCGACGGAAAAACTTTGCTTGCGAGAAGCGAAGGGACTTATTTCAAGCTGCCTGCCAAAACCATCGCGGACGTTGACGTGGAAAAGGAAACGGACGTATATATAGAGGACGGAGTCGAGGAAATAGACGTTTAAATTTTTCTCGGCGGTTTTATGCGGATTTTGACGAGCGCGAAAAAATTTTGGCGTAAAAAGAGTTTTGCGGCGTAAAATCTTGACAATACTTTGCGGTTGTCGTATAATGCGTTTCGTTCGTGAGGGAGTAGTTGGCGGGCTTTGGCGCCCGCGACAAGTCAACACATCGGCCTAATGGTCTGGCTTGCCTTAAATGATGAGACTCAGGCGCGTTTTGCGCTTGAGTTTTTTTGTGGGGTTAGAATATTCTCTTCCGCGCATAACATAAAATATTTTAGCTCGGCGGTGCATCGGTATGAGTATTTGGTGGGTAATAATTCTGTTTTTATTGGGTCTTGCTCTGATTATCAAGGGCGGCGATTTTTTTGTCGACGCGGCTACGTGGATAGCGGAGGTTTCGGGCGTGCCGAAATTCGTCATAGGCGCGACGGTGGTAAGCGTAGCCACGACCTTGCCCGAGCTTCTTGTTTCCATTATAGCCACGGCGGAGGGAAATCTTGACATAGCGGTAGGCAACTCCGTCGGCTCGGTTGTCGCAAACATCGGGCTTATTATGGGCATATCAATGGTTTGCCTGCCTTCGGTGATGAAACGCAGGGACCTGCTCGGCAAGGGAATATTGCTTGTTGCTAGCATAACCCTGCTATGGATTTTTTCGCTGGGAGGCAACCTTAATTTTTGGGAAGGAATAATAGTCCTGCTTATTTTCGGACTGTTTATTTTTGAAAATCTCCGCAGCGCCAAAAAGCACGAATTGAAGCCTTTGCCGACATCGGAGGGCGCGGCGGAGTTTTCTGCGGACGCTCAAAACGTGTTTGCCGAAACAAAGGTCGGCTCCGACGGAGGCGAAGCGTCCTCTCCGGGAGGAGGCGCGGCGGGCGTCAAGCGCGACAAGCGCACTATAACGATAAATATTCTCAAATTCCTGTTCGGTACGGCTTTCATAGTCGCCGGCGCGCAGCTGCTTGTAACCTACGGCAGCGAGCTTGCCGTGCGCATGAACGTGCCCGAAAGCATAATCGCGGTCACCATGGTTGCAATCGGCACGTCGCTGCCCGAACTGGTGACGACAATCACGGCAATCGCAAAAAAGCAGGCGTCGTTGTCGGTAGGCAACATTATTGGCGCAAACATAATAGACCTGACGCTTATTCTGCCCGTCTGTTCGTTTATCAGCGGCAGAAGCGGGCTTGACATAAACGCGCAGACGGTGTTTCTCGATATGCCCGTATGTCTGGGATTCGTGCTCATTTCCGTCGTGCCGTCAATGATAACGGGGAAATTCGCGCGCTGGCAGGGGATTACCTTGCTTGCGCTCTATATCGGCTATATTGTTGTTCTGAGTACGGGTGTGCTGGGCTTTTGAACGAATAATTTACCGAAAGGCGGGACTCTGTTCCGTCTTTTTTTTGCGCCGTGCGGCAATTTGAACGTCCGAGCGGGGCGGTGCGGCAGGGTATGTGTTTCAAAAGATTGTTTATTTGCGTCAATTGGGTTATAATGGAAGCATGGACAAACTGATGTTGCTGGACGGAAACAGCATTTTCAACAGGGCTTATTACGCACTGCCCGTTTTGAACGACAAGGGCGGCAAAAATATAAACGCCGTATACGGGTTTATGAATATTCTCGTCAAAGCCATGACCGAGCTAAACCCCACCCATATCGCGGTGGCGTTTGACAAGCGCGGGCACAACTTCCGCAAGGATATTTATCAGGGATACAAGGCGACGAGACGTCCCATGCCCGACGATATGGCAAGACAGATGCCCGTCTTGCAGGAGCTTCTTGCCGACATGAAGATAAAAACCGTAGACAGCGCGGGAGTCGAGGCGGACGACATTATCGGCACGCTTACAAAAAGATTCGGCGTGCCGACGCTGATTATCACTGGCGACAAGGATATGTTTCAGCTTGTGGACGAAAAGACGACCGTCCTGCTCACAAAGCGCGGCGTCAGCGAGACGGAGGCGGGGACTCCCGCGCTGCTGCTTGAAAACTACGGACTCAAAGCGGAGCAGGTTGTGGAGTACAAGGCGCTGCGCGGCGACGCCTCGGACAACATCCCCGGCGTGAAAGGAATAGGAGAAAAGGGAGCCGTATCGTTGCTTTTGGAATACGGCACGGTTGATAACATTTACGCGCATATCGACGAAATAAAGGGAGCGTTGAGAACAAAGCTTGTTGAAGGAAAGCAATCCGCCTACATGTCGCGCGAGCTTGCTACGATAAGGACGGACGCCGATATACCCTGTCGGTTTGAGGAGTGCGAGCGTCCCAAGGTGTACGGAGCGGAGGTGAAAAAAACCTTCGAGTGGCTGGAATTCAGGAGTCTGCTCAAACGGCTCCCCGTTGTCGGGGATGTTCGGGAGCAAAAGCTTGAAACGGAGGTAATAAAAATCACCGATACGGAGGAGTTGAGACAGCTTGCCCGAAGGAGCTGCGATGAAGTGGCGGTATTTATAGACGAAAACATTTACGTCAGCTTCGAGGACGGAAAGGAATATGAAATCCCCATCACGCACAACTTTCTCGACGGAATACGCTATCCCGAAGCGTTGGAGGCGCTTAAACCGCTGTTCGGAGGGGAAGGCGGCAAAATCGTTTACGACTCCAAAAGCATGAAGCATGCTCTGGACGAATTCGGTATAACCCTGTCAAACGTCAAATGGGACATAAGCATAATGCAGTATCTTGTGGAGTATCGGGCGTTTAAGGAGCTGAAGGCTCTTGTTGAAAGATACGAGGTCGCGCCGCACGCCTGCGGGTTGAGGCAGCTTAAAGAAATTCTCGCCGCCCAGATGGAGGAGGCGGGGGTAGTAAGACTTTATCACGAGATAGAGATGCCGCTTGCCGAGGTGCTGTTTGAAATGGAAAAGACGGGCGTTGCGGCGGACACGGAGGTTTTGAACAGGCTGGGCGCAGAGTACACCGCCGAAATAGAAAGCGTTTCGGAAGAAATTTATTCGCTGGCGGGGGAGAGATTCAATATTTCAAGCTCCATGCAGCTTAGCCGTATTCTGTTTGAAAAGCTGGGGCTTCCCACCTACAAAAAGACCAAAAAGGGCTTTTCCACGGATACGGAGGTTTTGAACAAGCTGATGAATTTGCATCCGCTCGTGCCGCTTGTTTTGAAGTACCGTCAGGTAACCAAGCTGAACAGCACTTATATAGAGGGAATTCGTCCTTACGTCAGAGACGGTGTTATACACACGAAATACAATCAGACCTTGACCTCCACGGGCAGACTGTCGTCGAGCGAGCCGAATTTGCAGAATATCCCCGTGCGCGACGAAGCGGGCAAGGAAATAAGACGTATGTTCGTCCCGCAGCAAGACGTGCTTATCAGCGCGGACTATTCACAAATCGAATTGCGGCTGCTTGCCGATTTCTCCCGCGACGCTTCGCTTATCGACGCTTTCAACAGGGGGGAGGATATCCATGCGATAGTCGCGGCGGAAATTTTCGGTATTCCCAAGGAGCTTGTCACCGCCAATATGCGCCGCAACGCAAAGGTGGTCAATTTCGGCATAATTTACGGCATGAGCGATTTCGGACTGTCGGAAAGCATAGGCGTGAGCGTAGCAAAGGCGCGCGAATATATAAAAACCTACTACGAGCGTTACCCGACGATAAAAAATTATCTTAACGGCAACGTCGAGCAGGCGCGAAAGACGGGTTATGTGACTACCATAACGGGACGGCGCAGACAGATTCCCGAAATAAACTCCTCAAATTTTCAGCTGCGCAGCTTCGGCGAAAGAGCGGCGATGAATATGCCCTTGCAGGGCAGCGCGGCGGACATAATCAAGCTTGCCATGATAAGGGTAAACAATCTGCTTGTTTCGGGGGGCTACAAAAGCAAGCTCATCATGCAGATACACGACGAGCTTATCGTAGACGCGGCGGCCGACGAGGTCGACGAGGTGGCGGCGCTGCTTAAAAAGGAAATGGAAGCCGTTTACGTCTCCGAGGTCAGACTTGACGTAAACGTATCTTTCGGAAAAAATCTTTTCGAGGCAAAGTGACGTGAAAAGAAAAGTAATTGCGGTGACGGGCGGCATAGGCAGCGGCAAAAGCACCGTATGCCGATTGTTGGAGAAAAAGGGCTTTCGGGTGGTGGACTGCGACGCGTTGAGCCGCCGCGTAGCCGAGCAGTCGGAGACGCTTGAAGAAATAAAACGCGTTTTCGGAAAACGATTTGTAGCGGACGGCAGTCTCGACAGGCGCGCTCTCGCACGGGAGGTGTTTTCCGACAAAAAAAAGACGGAAACGCTCAATCGGATTTTTCACAAAAAAATTTTCGCTCTGCTCGAAGAGGAAATAGCGCGGAGCGACGGCGCGGTTTTTGTGGAAATTCAGCTGCTTACTCCCGACAAGCACGGGCTTTTCGACGGCGTGTGGGTGGTGACGGCAAGCGAGGAAACGCGCGTCAAACGGGCGATGACACGCGACGGCAGAAGCGAGGAGCAGATAAGGAGCATCATCGAAAGGCAGAGCGCGTTAAACGGCAAACCGCATAGGGACACGAAGACCATCGTCAACGACGGCGACGCCGCCATGCTGGAAAAAACAGTGGATGAATTGCTCGAAAGTATCGACGCTTGACAGGCAAACTACAATAGTTATAAAAAAGGCGGACATAGAGGGTGTGCTTAGGGTGGATTACAGATGCGTCGTCGATTGAAGGGCGCGTACCGTCCGACGGAAAAAAGGCAAAAATAAAAACACAGTTCTTTTTCGGAGCTGTGTTTTTTTAATTGTCCTTTTCCGCTTCGGCTATATCGCCGTCGGACAGCGCCTTTAACATAATCGCCGCACTTGTTTTGTTTGTCGCAAGCGGGATGTTTCTCACGTCGCAAAGACGCATGAGAGCGGATACGTCCGGCTCGTGCGGCTGGCTTGTCAGCGGGTCGCGCAGAAAAATAACCAAGTCGAGTTCTCCGTCCGCAATCATGGAGCCGATTTGTTGGTCGCCGCCCAAGGGACCGCTTTTCATACGGATAATGTCAAGTCCCGTTTCCGCCATAATCAGAGAGCCTGTCGTGCCCGTCGCAAACAGCTTGTGTTCTTTTAAAACGTCCTTGTACTTGATTGCAAGCTTGATTATGTCGTCTTTCTTTTTGTCGTGTGCAATGAGAGCTATTTTCACGTCTTTCACCTCCTTTTTGTTGTTTGATTGAAGTTTAGCATATTGCCGAGCGGTTGTCAACAGCGGAAAGCCCGTGTGCTGCGTATTTTACAATATTATTGCAAGCGTCTTTGCCAACGGTTGACTGAGCGCGGGTTTTGGTGTAAAATAAATAAAATAATCGAAATCAAAGGAAACCCGATTTCCGCAAGGGGGTAAAATGGAGCAATATGCCATACAAACGCAGAGTCTGACGAAGATTTACGGACGCGGTTTCTGCGCACTCAACAATGTTTGCCTAAATATCCGCAAGGGAGATATTTTCGGACTTGTGGGGCGAAACGGCGCGGGCAAGACGACGCTTATGCGTATTGTGGCGGGGCTTGCTTTGGCAGACAACGGTTACGTGTCCGTAAACGGCGCGACAACCTACGAGGAAAACGAAAAAGAACGCAGAAAAATGGGCTGCATAGTGGAAGCGCCCGGACTTTACGACGGTCTTACGGCGCAGCAAAACATGGAAGCGCGCGCTCTGCTCGTCAACGCGGACAAATCCCGCATAAGAGATATTCTTGCGACGGCGGGGCTTGAACACGCGCGGGACAGAAAGGTGAAAAATTTTTCGCTCGGCATGAAGCAGCGTCTGGCGCTTGCGCTGGCGTTGCTCAACGAGCCGGAAATACTTATGCTTGACGAGCCTGTCAACGGGCTGGACCCCATAGGCATCAATGAAATCAGAGAGCTGCTTAAAAAAATCAACGCGGAAAAGGGAACCACTATTGTAGTGTCTTCCCACTATCTCGGCGAGCTGGAAAAGCTTGCAAAAACCTTCGGCATACTTGAACAGGGCAGGCTGGTGAGCGTTGTGACGGCAGAGCAGCTTGCCGCCTCGGTGTCAAGCTGCGTGCGGATAACGGTAGCCAACAGTCTTGCCGACACCGTCAAGGCGGTTGAGGCTATCGGACGGGCGGGCTACAAAGTGCTGCGGGTGCAGAACGACATGATTTTCGCGGAGGGCGGTCAGAACGAAATTTTGGAGTACGGCAGAATTCTGGCGGAGAACGGCGTGGGAATACGCTCGATAGAAAGCCTGAAAGAGGATTTTGAAAGTTATTTTATCAGGCTGATAAAGGGGGAGGGGAAATGATAAAAAACGTACTGAAAGAAGATTTTTACAGGCTCAAACGCTCAAAAACTTTGTGGATATGCCTGACTGTCGCGGTAGTCTTTTCCTTTCTGATAACCGCGTTCTACAATTTTGCCATAGAATTGGCGGGCGAGTACGGAGTTTATGCGGGCGTAGACCTGAACGAATATATGGCGCCTGAATTGATGGCGGCGATGGCGTTTTTAAACGCCGAACTGCCGATTTTCTGCATGATTTTTGCGGCGGCGCTTGTGGCGGGGGGGTTTGCGCAGGGAACGCTGCGGCAGATTCTGGCTACGGGCGCGGGACGCGTGGGAGTATATTTTTCTAAGTGGTTAAAGGTTTTTGTCGCGTCGGTGTTCCTGTACGTTGCGACGGTCGTCGTGAGCTATCTTGCGGGATTGATGTACTGGAAGCCCCAAACGGATTATCTCGGGATGATGTTCGGGGACTTCGGTCTCGGACTGCTGGGATTGGCGGGCTATTCCTCGCTTTATGTCGCGCTCGCCTTTATGTTGAGGTCGGCGGGCGGAGTCATCGGCGTGGGCATAGGTCTCAATGTTCTTGTAAATTTGCTTACGAATCCGCTGGGCACGAATGAAACCGTAGTAGGCTTTTTTGAAACCGTAAACAAGCTTACGATGTCGGGAGCGTATTCCGCAGCAGTCGGGGAGTCAGGCGTTTCGGCTGTGCTGTACGCCGTTTTTGTGCCGTTGGTGTACCTCGCTCTGTGCGGAGTCGTAGGTATGCTCAACTTTGTCAAACGCGACGTTAAGTAGTCTACAACTCGGCAATAAAATTTTTAACTTTTTCGGAGATGTACATTCAGATGAGAAGAACAACAAAAAGACTGCTTGGCATTATGCTTGCGTTTGCGGTGCTTGCAGCCGCTCTCGTTGCGTTTGCGGGCTGCGCGGGAGACGAGCTTAAAGGCGTCATGACAATAGTGCTTGACAATCAGACCGAGCCTGCGGTGGAAATAACCGTAGACCTTGCCGAGGGAGAGTTTACGACGAGGCAGCGGCTGCTTGACGTTTTGTTTTGGCTGGGCGAAAAGGATGAGATAGATTTCAACTTTACGGGCGGAGTTACGGGAGCTTTTTTGAGCGACATATCGAGCAAGGGAGAAAACGCCGTTTCAGTCGCAAGCAACGCCGCAGAAAACAAATGGCTGTATATTTACACCTCCGTCAAGCAGGACGAGGACGTGTCCGCTTACAAATCGGAGTACGAATACAACGGCGTGAAATATGTGAACTCGGGCGTGGGAGCCTCCCATATGCACTTGGAGAGCGGCGCGGTAATAATTTTTACTTACATAGTTTACGGCGGTTGAGATGAAGGATTCGGCAAAACGGATAGCGCTTGCGGCTTTGTTCGCGGCGCTCGTTTCCGGCGGCAAGCTGGCGCTTATGTTCATACCCAACGTAGAGGTGGTGAGCATACTGCTTGCCGTTGCCGGATATTGTTTCGACGCGCTTTTTTCCCTGTCGGTAAGTCTTGTCTTCTGCACGGTGGAAACTGCGCTCTGGGGCTTCAACACCTGGGTGATTCTTTATTTTGTCTATTGGCCGCTTGTTTCCCTGCTTTTCGGGCTTATCGGCAAATCGCGCCTTAAAAACAGGTGGGTTACGGCGGGGCTTGCGGCGGCTATGACCTTTTTTTTCGGCGTGCTGTCAAGCGTTATCGACACTCTCATTGCTTTCGGCGGCGGAGGCTTTGTGTTCAACGGCGAGGATTTTTTTCTGCGGTTCGGCATTCTTTACGCAAGGGGAATCGTATTTTTTGCGGTGCACATTGTATCCAACTTTATTCTTTTCGCACTGCTGTTCAGACCGCTGTGCGAGTTGGTGAACAAACTTAAAATAAAAATGTTTCCCGAGGAGTCGCTGTGAAAATTTTTTTCTCAACCGAGCCAAATCTGTTGACTTTTTGCGACGGTTCGTTATATAATCAAACAGTCGCGACTTGAAACGCGGGAGTGGCTCAGTGGTAGAGCGTTGCCTTGCCAAGGCAAATGT